>Ga0302286_10000583_pt1 | contig 29638 bp, 27 predicted proteins | sample III_Fen_E2_3_FD_198765 | JGI IMG/M metagenome (GOLD analysis project Ga0302286, IMG submission 198765) | Peat permafrost microbial communities from Stordalen Mire near Abisko, Sweden - III_Fen_E2_3 | ecosystem: Environmental > Terrestrial > Soil > Wetlands > Permafrost | place: Sweden: Abisko...
AACCCCCAAAGGGGAAGTAAGAGTGCCTCTTCAGAAGATATTTGGTATAAGCCATTACTCAAATACAGGGTCTTTAATCCCCTTTTGGGGGTTGGGGTCAAAACTCAATATATATCATTAAATACTTTGAATTACTTATTTAACGGCAGGGGATCAGTTTCTACTGATTAAATTAAGCTTTCCACAGAAAATATTTCATTTGGTCAATTTCCATGATTAGTTTTATGGTCAAATTCAACGATATCCTTTTTTTATGAAACTAAAATTGCTACTTGCGATTACACTCTGTTGCTTAATAGGTAGTTGTATTTGTAAGATTCAGGCCCAAAATCTGATATTGAAATTTAATGATGGTACTGAAAAAAGTACGGCATTAAAATCATTAAACAAGATCACTTTCGTTGGAACGAATATGATATTGACTTATGCTGCCGGAACAACTGATTCATTCAGTGAATCTGTAATAAAAAAAATGGTATTCAATGTCGTTTCCGGAATTGTGGGTGTATCGGGAGATGAAACCGCATTTTCCGTCTATCCAAATCCTGTTTCCGATGTGTTGTCCTTGAGGAATGTTGCCGAAGGGAAAACTTTCGCCAAGGTATACAGGTTTGATGGAGCCTTAGTAATCGTGAAACAAATTACATCGATTGATCCACAGATTGATGTCAGTTCCCTTACTAAGGGGTTTTATGTCCTCAAAGTACATAACCAGGCACTGAAATTTATTAAACTATGAAAAAGGCAGGAATCATATTTCTAAGCATTACATGTTTGTTTGCGCTTTTCGCCCAGGATAAACTATTTATTCACAAGAATGATAAATCAGTACTGGAAGTTTTGGTGTCGGCCATTGACAGCCTCAATTTCGGAAATAACCAGACAGAGCTTAACATTCACAAAAATGATGGTACCCTGTCGACTTTTACGCTTACATCAATTGATAGTCTGAATTTTGGGAATGTATCCGATACTGTTAAGATTACATATACAGGCGCTTCGGCAGTCATCGAAAATCCATTACAAGGGCATGGTGTATCTATCACACAATCGGGAGCAGATGTAGTGGTAAATTCTTCCCTGGATCAAACAGAGGTTACCTATGTCCTGAGCGGTACTGCAACAGATGGTTCTTTTAAAATTTACAGTGCTTACAGGCTCGGGCTGATTTTAAAAGGAGTGAACATTACCAATGCGGATGGTCCGGCTATCAATATTCAGTCAACTAAAAAGATTTCGGTATTGCTGGCTGATGGAACTACAAATTCACTAACTGATGGAACTGTTTATGCAACAAGTACCGAGGATCAGAAGGCTACTTTCTTCAGTGAAGGTCAGTTATGGCTTGATGGAACTGGCAGCCTGTCAGTAAAAAGCAACAGCAAACATGGAATTTGCAGTGATGGCTATATTCAGATAAACAATGGGAACATCACCGTAACGGGAGCTGCCAAAGATGGCATTCACTCTAAATATTACTTCCGAATGTCAGGTGGAACCCTGAATGTCACTGCAACAAGCGATGGAATAGAATGTGAAACAGGTCATGTGATCATATCGGGCGGAAGCATTACAACTGTCAATGCCACTGCCGATACAAAAGGAATAGCAAGTGATAGTACCATGACAATTTCAGGTGGCATTATCAACATGACTGTAAACGGTAATCAGGCAAAAGGATTGAAGTCAAAGCAAGCAATGACTCTCAGTGGCGGTACTCTAACCATTAATACTGCAGGTGGTCCGGTCCTGTCAGCCTTAGGATCAGGATTTGATCCTTCTTATTGTACCGCTATTAAATGCAGTACCGATTTAACTGTTTCGGGCGCAACCATCACCATTACAAGCACGGGGGCTGCCGGAAAAGGGATTTCGGCGGATGGCAATTTAACGATGACATCAGGAAATGTGAATGTTACAACCTCCGGTGGAGGTGCAACGTATACAAATTCACTGGGTGTTTTGGATTCATACGCTTCCTCCTGTTTCGAGGCAGATGGGAATATAAATGTAAAGGGCGGTTCACTTACTGCTGTTTGTTCAGGAACTGCATCGAAGGGTATCTCGGCGGATGGTAACCTTTCATTTGGTGATGTCACTAATTCACCTACCGTAAAAGTGACAAATACCGGAACCCGATTGCTTGTCTCGGGTACAAGTGGTACATCAACAGTAGATTATGCCTCGCCAAAATGTTTAAAAAGTGATGGAGTGATGACTATCCATAATGGGACATTCACACTTTCTGTTTCAAATCCGGGGAGCTCATGCGTGAACAGTGACAGTACATTGTATGTTACCGGTGGTATTTTGGGATTAACTGTGGGAGGAACCCAATCCAAAGGAATCAAAGCAACCAAGGATATTACACTAACCGGAGGCACATTCACAATCAATACATCCGGAGCAGTAGAACTTGAAACCTCCGGTTCCGGCTATGATCCTTCTTATTGCGCCGCTATAAAAGGTGATGCAGCTGTCAATATCGACGGCGGCAACATAACCATTACCAGTTCAGGCGCAGCAGGGAAGGGCGTTTCGAGTGATACCAATATAAAGATGACTGGCGGAACCTTAAATGTAACATGTTCGGGTGCCGGTACGACGTATAAAAATACCGGTGGAATTACCGACTCGTACAGTGCAGCCTGTTTGACAGCTGACGGAAATATTAGTATTATTGGAGGAACATTAACAACTTTAAGCTCGGGAACAGGAGGAAAAGGAATAAAAGCCGATGGTGCCATCACCATTGGTGATTCAGGGAATTCGCCGACATTAAATATCAAAACAACCGGTTTAAGATTTTTGGTATCCGGAACTGATTATTGTCACCCCAAAACCATAGTGTCTTCCGGGGCGATATCTATCAACAATGGTATGAATACCATTAGTTCGGTAGATGATGGAATCCATTCAGATGTATCGATCCTGATCACCGGTGGTACAAATACTATTTCGGCTGTCTCCACCATTTCGGGAGTTGGTGAAGGGGTAGAAGCTCCTTCCATCACATTTAACGGAGGAACAACCAACATTACCGCATCGAATGATGGTATAAATGCAACCTTTGGAACTGTGTCCGGTGGAACAGAATCGAACGATGGCAGTAATTTATATATAAAAGCGGGTATTGTAATTGTTTCAGGGAGTGATGCCATCGATAGCAATGGTAATATTACGATTAGCGGGGGCACAACAATTGTTTCAGGCCCAACCAGCCAGCCGGAAGAAGGGATTGACTTCAACGGTACTTTTTTAATGAATGGGGGTACCCTGATTTCAAGCGGATCAAACTCATCGATGTCAAAAGCTATGAGTACTTCTTCCACTCAAGTAGGTCTGTTTGTTAAATCGAGTGCTTCGCTTGCTTCAACTTCATTATTTCATATTGAAAATGCAAATGGAACTGAGATGGTCACCTTTAAACCCAAAAATGCGGTGTATTATTTCCACTTCTCTTCACCGGGCTTAGTAAAAGGTACAATCTATAAAATTTATTTCGGAGGCACGTATACAGGTGGAAGTTTTGTGGGCGGATCTGTAGGATGGGGATTATATGCGGGAGGAGCCTATTCAACTGCAGGAGCTACTTTGAAATCTACTACTTCGCTTTCAGCAACCAGTACAGTGAATACTATTACTTTCTAAATAAGCTGGAGAAAAGAATAAATATGAGTTTATTTCCGACCTTATCAGAATAACAAGATTGAATTTTTTCTGGACATTTTCTTAAATTGGATAATTTGTTTTCCAGGCAAAGCACGATGTGATATCGGGCTTTGTCTTTTTTTAGCATTATTCAGTTGCTTAGTATTTCCTGGTAACTGAAAACGAAAGTTTAGGAAAGAATAAAATAGGTAAGGATACGCCTACCACTAATGCCAATAAAATAAACAAAGTAGTCATTCCATTGTGAAAGAAGTCCATCATGAATTGTTGTGATTTGATGACATCCGAATTTTGCATAAAGCGGATAACGCTTAATATCGTCCGGTATGCAAACATCCCTGGAATCATGGGGAGTAATGATGGAAATGAAAATACCTCTGCTGGACAATGAATAATTCGGGCAAACACAATGCTCAATAATCCTATGAAGGTGGCCGCCACAAAGGTTGACAAGGATATATCCAACCCGGATTTAATCAGAAAAAACCGCAAAGAATGACCCAATGCCGCTAATATTGCCGATACAAAAATAGCTTTGCGGGGTGGATTGGATATCACTGCAAATCCAATAGCAGCAATAGCTGCCATTAATCCATCGATAAGTAACAAGCGGATCATTTCATAAGTCATAATTTCTCCAATCCTAAAATTAACATAGAAGTAAATAAACCGATTGCTATGCAGACAATTAAACTGGTTGCATTTACTAAGCGTGCGATTCCGGTAAGAATGTGACCTTGAAGGATATCCAGGATGGAATTTATCATCGGAACTCCCGGAATGAGAAACAATACACTCGAAGCCAACGCTATCTCAGGGGTGTGCCCAATGTGAATGACATAGCCTATGCCAGCCAGCAGAGAAGCAACAAATGCACTTGTTGTAAATGTTACCAAATGATTTATATTCTTTTTCATCAAAGCCTGTCTTACAAAAAAACCGGCGAAGGTAGCGAAAAATACAAATGTCATTGCAATAAAATCCCCCCTGAATAAACCGCAAAAAGCAGCATTGGCAGCAGCAACCAAAAATAATACCAGTGAACTGTTCATTCTCTTCTGATTGATGATCTGGCAATAATTGGAGGTGACTTCGTCGAAAGGGAGATGCTTGTCATAGGTATCCCAACTTAACGTGCTTAATTCGGATACAATGGTAAAGTTTAAATGCAATGGCTTAATTTTTCTGATTTGAGTAAGTAATTTCACCGGATCCTCTTTGTTGATAATAGTCATCATAATACTCATTTGAAAAACCGAAAGGTCCAAATCGTATCCAAAGGTTTCAGCCATCCTGGAGACATTTTGAATGATACGCATGGTATGGGCTCCTGAAGACATTAATGCAGAAGCGATATCAATTAATAATACTGCTGTTTGTTCTATAGAAGGTTCTTTGTTAACGAGGCTCTCGTTCATGCTGAAAAAATTATTTCATTTGGAATCTGTGTGCAAAGGTATAGAAAATTGACATTGTTTTGAAGGCAAACCCTTTATTTATACTAATTTTGCACAAGCATACAATTTGATAGTGAACATTATCGGGTCGGTACTGTTTTTGTGTTAAACATTAAAGTTGAAGAATGAAGACTGAAAAATTCGATGTAACGGGCATGACATGTTCTTCGTGTGTAGCGCACGTAGAGAAAAGCGTACGTAAATTAACGGGGATTAAGTCAGTCAATGTGAATTTACTCACCAATAGTATGTCTGTTATTTTTGATGAACATGACTTGACTGTTCAATCTATCGAGAATGCCGTTGTTGATGCCGGATACGAAGCCCATCTGCGAGAAATTACAACGAATTCAGTCGTAAGTTCCTCTCCAAAAATTGACTATGTTCAGTTGGAACAAGCCGAAATGAAAATGCGTTGGTGGACCTCACTCATTTTTCTGATTCCCCTGCTGTATATATCCATGGGACATATGATTGGCTTGCCGTATCCTCATTCATTTCATAGCATTGAAAATGTGCTTTTAATAGCATTTACCCAGTTCTTACTGACTTTACCCATTGTGTTTGTCAACAGAAAGTATTTTCAGGTAGGTTTTAAAACATTGTTTAAGGCTGCCCCCAATATGGATTCCCTGATTGCGATAGGTTCTTCAGCAGCCATTTTATATGGGATTTATGCCATTTACCAGATCGGGTATGCACTCGGTCATGGTGATCCTGAAACAGCCACTCAGTACTCCCAGGATCTATATTTCGAATCAGGGGCAACCATCCTGACACTTATTACTCTGGGAAAATACCTTGAAGCTAAATCTAAAAGCCGGACATCGGATGCTATTACCCGTTTGATGGATCTGGCACCTAAAACTGCAACTGTACTTCGTGATGCCCTTGAATTGGAAATCCCAGTAGAACAGGTGTTGGTTGGGGATGTGGTTGTCGTTCGGCCTGGACAGCGTGTACCTGTTGATGGAGTTGTTGAAAGCGGCAATTCATCCCTTGATGAATCGGCATTGACCGGTGAAAGTCTACCGGTGTATAAAGAAAAAGGGGATAGTGTGCTCTCTGCAAGTATCAATAAGTCCGGCTATTTTACCATGGCAGCTACCAAGGTGGGAAACGACACTACGTTGGCCCAGATCATTCAATTGGTGGAAGATGCTTCCTCTTCAAAGGCTCCCATATCAAAACTCGCTGATAAAATAAGTGCAGTTTTTGTGCCTGTGGTGATTTGTATTTCGATAGTGTCGATTACAACCTGGTTGTTATTGGGCTATCCGTTCGATTTTGCATTATCCATTGGTATTGCCGTGTTGGTCATCTCTTGCCCGTGTGCTTTGGGACTTGCCACTCCGGTGGCCATTATGGTGGGAACCGGCAAGGGTGCTGAGTACGGCATTTTAATTAAATCGGCCGAATCACTTGAAATGGGGCATAAAATTGATACAGTTGTTCTTGATAAAACAGGAACAATTACCGAAGGTAAACCCAAAGTAACAGATATCTTTACTCTAAAATCAATTTCTGAAAGTGAACTGCTGAAAATTGCTGTTGCCCTTGAAAAACCATCCGAGCATCCATTATCGGAAGCCATACTGCTGGAAGCTGAAATACATAAGTTGGATATTCGCGTAGTTGAAAACTTTCAGGCAATACCAGGACAAGGAATAGAAGCAATCGTTGAAGGAAAAAAATACCTGGCAGGGAATCTGAAACTGATGACCGACCGGAAGATTCATCTTAATGAATTTGATGTATTATCCGATAAGTTGGCTGACGAAGGAAAAACGCCTCTTTTTATTTCAAATGAAGTTGAGATTCTTGGAATTATAGCTGTGGCTGATGTTGTAAAACCATCCAGTAAAGAGGCTATTGAACAATTCGAGGCAATGGGAATGGAAGTAGTCATGCTTACCGGCGATCACTCTAAAACTGCTGCAGCCATACAGTCTCAACTCGGTATTTCTTCCTTTGTTGCTGAAGTCCTGCCACAAGATAAAGATAAAGAGGTTGCCAGACTGCAGGCGGCAGGTAAGACGGTTGCTATGGTTGGTGATGGGATCAACGATGCGCCTGCTTTAATGCGTTCCAACCTAGGCATAGCCATTGGCGCGGGTACCGACATAGCCATTGAATCGGCCGATGTAGTTTTAATGCGCAGTGATTTGTTGGACGCCGTGACAACACTCAGGCTTAGTAAAACGGTCATGGTAAATATCAAACAAAACTTATTCTGGGCATTCTTTTATAATATTATTGGCATACCGTTGGCAGCAGGTGTGTTTTATAGTACCTTGGGATGGAAACTGAATCCTATGTTTGCTGCGGCTGCTATGAGTTTTAGTTCGGTAACGGTTGTCCTTAATGCACTTCGATTGACGCGGTTTAAACCAACTGTTCCAAAGTCTTTAAAAAATTACCAGAGAAAAATAAATTCAGAACAATCAATTAATTCAAAAACAGTTATGTTAGAAAAAACGTTGCAAATAAAAGGTATGAGCTGTCCTCATTGCTCAATGCGAGTGGAGAAAGTCTTGAATGCCATCGAAGGGGTAGAAGCCAAAGTGGATTTGGAATCAAACTCGGCAAAACTAACCCTTACCCATGAAGTGAGTGATGAAACATTGAAAAATGCCGTTGATGCTATTGGATACGAAGTAGTGGAAGTAGCTTGATTTAATCATACAAGGAAGTAATTGGATTGAAAAGTTCAATTTATGAAGCAAAGAAAGTTCCTGAAATGTATTTTTCGGAAACTTTCTTTGTTTTTGTGCTTTAAAACAGTTTTAAGGGTTTTACGATACAGATTGCAATATCTACTTTTGGCATATGAATTATTGGTCAACCAATCTCACTTTTGCAATTAAAAATAAACTTTGATAACTAAACAGAATTACAGCATGAAAAAAGGAATCTTAATTACTCTTTCGTTGTTTATTGCCTGCCTAAGCATGATGGCACAGGAGGTTGTAGTAAAAACAGTAGAATACCCGGCAGGATATGAATCCAAAATTGACGTGGTTTATACAAAAGTAAAAGACTGGGATGGGAAGTTGGATGTTTATTTTAATCCTGCAAGTACGACAACAACTCCTGTAATCATTAATATTCATGGTGGCGGCTGGAATCACGGGTCCAAGGAGGGGCAGGGCGGATTTAATTCTTTTTTTAAGGCGGGATTCGCAGTAGCCAATGTTGAATATCGTATGGTAAATGTTGCTAAAGCACCCGGAGCCATTGAAGATATCCGCAGTGCCATGGACTATCTTATTTTGCATGCCAAAGAATTGAATATTGATCCGAAACGAATAGTATTAATGGGAGGTTCGGCAGGGGCTCATTTGGCATTGATGGCTGGTTTTCTTGAAAACGACCGTCGATTCGATACGTATTGTAAGGGAAAAGAGAATATGAAGGTTGCTGCTATTATCAGCAAATATGCCCCTTCGGATTTTGTGGATGAAACAGATAAGTTTTATACCTATAAATCCTTATTAAACTGGATGGGTGATCAAGCAGGGAATGCTGTTTTCAGAGCCTCTATTTCGCCGGTAACCTATATTAGCAAGAATAATCCACCGGTATTTATTGTTCATGGCGATGCTGACCCCATAGTGCCCTATGTACAATCGGTCAGGTTGCACCAAAAGCTCGATAAGGCTGGGGTTTATAATGAATTTATTACTGTTGAAGGTGGAAAGCACGGTAATTTCGAAAAAGAAAAGAATTCGGAAATCAGCCAAGCCACTATGGCATTTCTTAAAAAAGTAGGAGTAATGAAATAAATGGTATGGAATGAAAAAAAGGAATTGCTTTACAGCAATTCCTTTTTATAGGAGGTAGAATCTCCTTCTGAGAGAATTTCTCTCTTAAACTTCATGTATCAGTTCTTTCATGATAAGAGTCATCAGTGGTTGTACTGAATTACCTATTTCCTGGACTTCTTCATGACTTACTTCTACTATTTTCCCAGGGACGCCCAGGTCTGTAATAATTGAAATGCCAAAACAACGTATTCCTGCATGATTGGCAACAATCACTTCCGGAACGGTGCTCATGCCTACTGCATCTGCACCGATAGTCCTGAAGTATTTATATTCTGCTGGAGTTTCAAAGGTCGGTCCGGTAGTTCCTACATATACCCCTTCCACAACTTTGATATTGTGTTTGGTTGCAATAAGTTTAGCTTTCGCGATTAGTTCTTTTGAGTAAGCTTCGCTCATATCGGGGAAACGGGTGCCCAGTTCAGGAAAGTTCTTGCCTCGAAGCGGGTGCTCGGGGAAAAGATTGATATGATCGGTAATGATCATTAGGTCGCCGATTTCAAAATCAGGATTTACACCTCCCGACGCATTCGAAACCAGTAATGTCTCTATTCCCAGCGCTTTCATGACGCGTACCGGAAAGGTAACCGCCTTCATATCATATCCCTCGTAGTAATGAAACCTGCCCTGCATGGCCAGAACTTCTACATCTCCCAGTTTTCCAATGATAAGTTTTCCACTGTGCCCTTCTACTGTTGATACCGGAAAATTAGGTATTATTTCATATGGGATTTCGGTTTTGTCAGTAATCTGTGTCACTAAGTTCCCTAATCCTGTCCCGAGTATAATCCCGGTTTTTGGTTTCGAAGGAATTCTGGAACGAAGGAAATCAGCGGTTTCTTGAATTTTCAATAACATAATTTTTGATTTTTTGAGTGAATAATGATTCTTGATCGTGTAGTATTTTAACCCTGATGGGGAGCGCAAAAGTGACTGCTTTTAATGTATCCGGGAAATTTGGATTTGAGACAAGCCGGGCAGCATCTTTTTCAGTAACAATAATTATTTTGTCAGTCTGTGTTAGTGTGTCGAATCTTTTGTTTATCTGCATGAAATCTTTTGACTGGAAAGCATGATGATCCTCGAAAAACAAAGTACTTATATTCTTGGAATACCTGCCTAGCTGGTCTAAGATAGTTTCTGGGGAAACAATTCCTGCAACCAGCAGTATTCCTGCATTAGTATCTTCTATTTTTTTAAAAGTCCAGGTATCCACTCTCGAAGTTGAGAATACAGGGATTAAGTCCTCATAGTTGAAACAGGAGAAAAATATCGACTGGTTGGCTTTAGGTTTCAATTCTGTTTTATACACCCTCATTTCAATTGGTGACAGGTCTTGCGGGCATTTAGTGACCACAATGATATTCGCACGTGAACTTCCACTTTTCCATTCCCGTAACCTCCCTGCCGGTAATAGGAGGTCCCGGCTGTATAAGTTGGCATAATCAGTCAGTAATATGGATAATCCAACCTGGATATATCGGTGTTGGAAGGCATCATCGAGTACCACCACCTGCAAACCGGGAACAAGTTCTATTAGTTTTTTTACCCCGTGAACGCGCTTCTCATCTACTGAAACCGTAACCTTTGGAAATTTTTGGTGGATTTGATAAGGTTCATCGCCTATTGTTTGACTGTCAGACTCGGTATTTGCCAGGAAAAAGCCTTTGGTTTTACGTTTATATCCACGGCTTAACATGGCGGTTTTCCAGTCTGGTTGTAAAATGGAAAGTATGTATTCTGTATGAGGGGTTTTTCCGGTGCCCCCTACTGCCAGGTTGCCTACTGAGATGGTTGGAATATCGAACGATGTGGAAGATAGAATCCCCTGGTCAAACAACCAATTGCGAATGCCTGTCACTATTCCGTAAAGTAACGCAAAGGGAAAAAGGATAATATGTTTAACGATGTTTATCAAGCAGTATGGGGTCTCAAAAAATTAGTGCGAATGGCAAAGATACAATTTTTCTTTATTGTTATTGCCAACCCTTAAACTTAATGCTATAAACTTCCTGAAAATCGAGTTCAATCAGGGGACAGGATCATATCCGCTGCCTCCCCAGGGGTGACAACTGGCAATACGTCTTATGGACAACAGTCCGCCTTTCAGGATGCCGTGTTTTTTTATTGCTTCAATGGTATATTCAGAACAAGTAGGTGTGTACCGGCATCGGGGTGGGATCAGAGGTGAAATGCTATACCGGTAAAAATAAACCGGTAGAAGTACTATGAACTGTAACGCTTTCTTCATAACGACTCTATTTTGTCAATCAATCTTCCAAGCGAGATTTTCATTTTTTTCTCTATGGCTATGAAATCCAGTTCATCATCCGAGACATAGTTGAAAGCCAAATGAATTTGTAACTGTTTTACATTTAATTTTTCAAGAATCAACTGTTTGTTTAACCGGTAAGCTTCGCGCATTAGTCGTTTTAACCGGTTTCTTTTAACCGCGCGTTTGAATCGTTTTTTTGGTACACTTACCAAAATACTCGCAGGTTCATCGTCTTTTCTAGGTTCAATGATGAATACCACGCGCAAGGGGTAGGCGATAAATGCATCACCTTGTGTAAACAAGCGGGTTATGCGTTTTTCTCCACACAAATGTTCCGATTTTGAAAATGTATTCTGGTGGATCATGTCTTAAAAATAAACTATCCCAAAAGTACGGAAATTCTTCGATACTTTTGGGATAGGAATATTATATATGAATTGAGTTATTTCCGGACTTTCTTGTTGCTTTCCTTTAAGTAATTTTCCAATGCCATTGTCATAGAAGGTACACCGGGTAGAGGCGCTTCAATGTCCAGGCGTAATCCTGCATCGCGGACTGCCTGTACGGTAGTGGCTCCAAAACAACCGATCTGTATGTCACCCTGTACAAAATCAGGGAAGTTTTTTAATAAAGATCCAATTCCCATTGGGCTGAAAAATAATAACATATCGTAATTGAATTCTTCGTCCGGCCCGAAATCATTGCTCACAGTCTTATACATTACTGCCTTGGCGTAAGTGATTTTTGATTTCTCAAGGGTGGTAATCGTGTCCTCGTTCTGAACATCCGAAGTGATAAATAAGTACTTTTCCTCCAGGTGCTTGTTCATAATAACCACTAATTCGGCTAATTTTCCGGCTGCACCGTAGAATACTTTTCGTTTACGATAATGTATGTAACGTTGTAAATACAAGGCTACCGATTCGGAGACACAAAAATACTTCATGGTTTCAGGAATCGTAATCCGCATTTCTTCACACAACCTGAAAAAATGATCTATGCCATGTCGCGCATTAAAAATAATAGCAGTATATTCCGGGATGTTTACGCGCTGTGCTCTGAACTCCTTCGCTAAAACGGGTTCAACTTTGATAAACGGCCTAAAATCTATTTTGACATTGTACTTCTCACTGATGTCAAAATAAGGCGACTTTTCGGTTGTCGGCTTTGGTTGGGATACTAGTATCTTCTTAATTTTCAAAGTAATAAAGTTTTAATTTAAATCGCACTATATTATCAAGTAATACACCCTGTATAATATAATTAGGGGTAAAATTTCAAGGGTGCAAAGATACAACAATATATAAAAAGAAGCTACTGTTTTGTGGAAAAATATTTGAAATAGTTTAATTATGACGAGTATAGAGGCACCCACACACAATGCCAGGCTTATGGTATCTGTAATATAGTATAAATGTGGTGGCATGTAGATTCTTAAAATCAGAAACGGAAACAGGCTGACTCCTAAAATGGCAATGATATTAAAATAACTTTCCCTTCCCATTTTCAATGTCAAAGGCGATAGAAATACATACCCAAGCAGATTGAAGAGTCCTGATTTTAATCCCATAAATAATCCTGTAACTAAGAATACAAACCCATATGTCTTGATTGAAAACGGTGTGTCCGTCTTCGAAAGGAGTAAATAGGCGTATAAACTAAATACCCCGATTGAAAATAGAGTCAATAAAAGGCTTAACCTGAAGTCGTTCACGGTGGCTTTGCTGAATATGCTGGATCGTTCCTTGACCTGTAAAAACGATTTCACTGTTTCTGCAATTTGACCTGCTGATCGTGAAATGGAATAGATAAGCAATATAAATAAGAGTAGTAAAATGACAAATACCCAGCTTTCAGTTTGAGGAAGCGATGGATGGGGTATTCCCAAAAATCCTTTGGGGATCAGCGCAAGTGCTTTCAGTGAATCAGCAACAGCCTGTATCGAATCCATTCGGGCAATCGAATCGATCCTGGTCAGCGAGTCAAGCTTTACCAGGGAATCCGGTATGGCCTGTACGCTATCGTTGAGTGCTTGTATGGTATCTTGCTGAATCATATTGTTTATTAGAGTGCTGCAAAGCTCCGGGCATTCGAATCCCAGTTCACTGAATTTTCTATTGCTCCCAGTACTTCTTCCGGGGTTTCCACTACTTCCCACATACGGCGATGTTCATCCCGCATAAAATGTTCATCCACCGCCCGGTTCAGCATGGTGATCAGCGCATCAAAATATCCTTCTAAATTGACGATGACAATTGGTTTTGTAAAAATGCCCAACCGTTTCCATGTGATAACTTCCAGCAATTCCTCCAGGGTACCACAGCCGCCTGGCAATGCAACAATTGCATCAGCCATCATTGCCATTTTTTCTTTGCGTTCATGCATGGTATTTACCAGTATTAATTCGGTTAGCATGGTGTGGTTCCATTCAACTTCGCACATGAACCTGGGTATCACACCTGTTATCTTTCCACCTGCTTCCAAGGTGCTGTCTGCCAGCTGTCCCATCAATCCCATAGAACCTCCACCATATACTACAGACAGGTCTGCCTGAGCGAATATCCTGCTCAGCCGGATGGTTGCATCAAAGTAACTCGGTTTTACCTGCGAGCTCGATGCACAATATACACATATGGTCTTCATCTTGAATTCGGATTCGATTTAGTCTTTTCAGAAAAATAAATGCAAAAATACAGTTTTCTTTCCGTATTTTTGGGCAACAATTCAAAAAATGAAGAAATGATACTGGTAACGGGTGCAACAGGTTTGGTGGGCGGAAATTTAATCTGGCATTTGTTGCAGGAAAATGAACGGGTAGTGGCCATTCGCCGTCCAACAAGTAACCTCCAACCGTTAAGGACTATTTTTAATTTCTATACGTCTTCACCCGATGCCTGTTTAGCCCGAATTGACTGGAAAATAGCCGATGTGCTCGATGAAAAGTCTATTCATCAGGCAATGAAAGGTGTCTCAGTAGTGTATCATTGTGCTGCGGTAGTCTCATTCGATTATGCAGCAGATTCCATTCTTGATGTAAACGTCATCGGAACCCGGAATGTAGTCCGTGCTGCCATTGAAAACCAAGTCGATAAGCTTTGCTTTGTCAGTTCCATTGCAGCCTGTGGCAGAGCAACCGGTAATGACCAGATTCATGAAGATTCAGTCTGGGTCGATTCCACTCAACGCTCTCTGTACTCTCAAAGCAAATATCTCTCCGAACAGGAAGTTTGGAAGGGAATTAAAAATGGATTGAATGCTGTCATTGTCAATCCGGGTGTTATTTTAGGAATCTCAGGTACCGTTTCCGGCAGTTCGCAGCTTTTTAGTCAGGTACGTAAAGGGTTGATGTTTTATACCAATGGTGGAAGTGGCTATGTCGATGTGCATGATGTGGCGAAAGCCATGATGCTACTGACCAAAAGTGCAATCATCGGCGAACGGTTTATTCTGGTCAGTGAAAACTGTTCCAACAAAGATATTCTGTCCTGGATGGCTGATGGCTTTGGAAAATACCGCCCCTTTATCCCCATAGGTCGACGAGTGTTTTGGGCGGTTGGTCTACTCTCCGAGGTTATTGGCAAAGTCTTCAACTTCCACCACCTGATCGACCGTGGTACTGCCCGTACAGCTACGAACCGGGAGTTTTATTCCAACCTGAAAATTAAAAACTCACTTGGCTTTCAGTTTGCACCTATCGAAAAGTCAATTCAGGCTATTTGTAGTTTCATGTTACGAAACAACCCATGAATTAAGTGTGAAAGCAGAAAAGTCCTTGGATATCCAAGGACTTTTCTGCTTTATGATGTTATATCAGGAATCTCTTTTACAGTTATCCGATTTGAAAAATACGTTTTTATTCCCTTGTCTCAATCACTTGTCTGAAGTTGATCAGGAATGCATCAGCATCCGATTTCGACAGGCATAACGGAGGTAATAAGCGGATAATATTTGTTCCGCTGGCACCGGTAAATATCTTTTTCTCGAATAACAGACGGCTGCGGATTTCTTTAATCGGTTGGTCAAATTCAATTCCGATCATCAATCCCAACCCTCTGACTTCTTTTATTTGAGGAATCTTTTTCAGTTCATCCATCAAATAATTCCCGATTTTCAGTGCATTATCCATTAGATGCTCTACTTTCATAATGTCAAGTACGGCTATGGCTGCGGTACATGCCAGATGGCTTCCTCCAAAAGTAGTCCCCAGCATGCCAAAGGAGGCTTCAAAAGCGGGGCTTATCAGGACTCCACCAATGGGAAATCCATTTCCCATCCCTTTGGCCATGGTAATTAAATCAGGGCGGATATCCGCATATTGATGAGCAAAGAATTTACCGCTTCGACCATAGCCCGACTGTACTTCGTCCAATATCAGCATGGTTCCGGTCGCTTTACATTCTTTGCTGAGTGCTTGCAGAAAGGTTGCATCGGGAACCCTGATTCCACCAACGCCTTGTATGCCTTCTATGATGACAGCGCAGACATCGTTGTTCCGTAGAGAAGAGCGAACAGCTTCGATATCATTCAATGCTGGAAATTCCACGTCAAATCCTTCGTTGATAGGCGCTACTATCTTTGGATTGTCGGTCACCCGAACAGCTGCCGAGGTACGTCCGTGAAAACTCTTGTTGAAAGCTATGACTTTCCGGCGCCCTGTATGAAAGGAGGCTAGTTTTAATGCATTCTCATTAGCTTCTGCACCCGAATTGACTAAAAACAGCGAATAGTCCTCATAGCCGGAGATCTTTCCCAGTTTTTCGGCCAGTTCTTTTTGCAAAGGATTGACTACTGAGTTTGAATAGAACACTAATTTCTCTAATTGCTGGGTTAGCTTTTGTACGTAATAGGGATGGGAATGGCCTATCGAAATCACTGCGTGCCCACCATATAAATCAAGATATTCAATCCCATGGTTATCATAAATACGGCATCCGATTCCTTTCGCAATTTCAATCTCGAAAAGAGGGTAAACATTAAATAAATTCATAATCATCAAGGTTTGTTAGGTTGTCAGAAAACTAAACGGAAATAGAGAAATAAACTCTGAACTCTTGTAAAGTTGAATGCAAATGTAATTCAAAATTTAGAGACCTTCAAATAAATACAATTAAAAAAAATAATGTAATTTTACACCGGATTTATACAAAACTTTAATTTAACAATACCAACCCAATGGATAAACATGTCACTATTTATTGCAAAAACACAAAATCATATCATATTTATCCACTAGGCACTTCTGTCATTGAAATATATCAGGATCTCAACATCAACTTAAAGTATCCGGTGATGGCTGCGCGGGTAAATTATAAAGTGGAAGATTTAAATTTCCTGATCTATAAACCCAAAGATATAGAATTTATCGATCTCAGCACCCCCTCGGGAATGCGCGTGTATGTTCGCAGTTTAAGTATGGTCATGGCAAAGGCTGTCTCCGAACTTTATCCACAGGCTAACTTGCGCATCGAACACCCTATCTCGAAAGGGTATTATTGTAAGCTTGACAATTTGGGACAGCCTGTTACCCGGGAAGTGATCTCCCTGATTAAAGAACGGGTAAATCTGATCATTTCACAAGCCAAGCGAATTGTCTGTGAAGAAAAGCAAACCAGGGAAGTTAAGGAACTGTTTGTAAACCAGGTGCACCAACAAGATAAAATCGCTCTTTTTGAAACACTGGGAAATCCGTATTTCAGGTTTTTCCGCATCGATGATTTTATTGATTATTACAATGGGGTTTTATTGCCCTCCACCGATTACCTGACGATCTACGACTTGGTTGAATACTACGATGGGTTGTTGATCTGTATTCCAAACCGCGACTTCCCGGTCGAACTGGAAGAAGTGGTTTTATTGCCTAAAATGTACGATATCTTTAAAGAATATGTTGGCTGGAATAAAATTTTGAACATGAATAATGTGGCCGATTTTAATATCGCCTGCCGCAATAACCAGTCTTTTAATCTGATAAAGGTGTCGGAAGCCTTGCACGAAAAGAAAGTAGCATCCATTGCCGATATGATTTCACTGCGTTCCGAGAAGGTGCGCTTTGTATTGGTGTCGGGTCCTTCGTCGTCCGGAAAGACCACTTTCAGCAAGCGGCTTTCAATCCAGCTTATTGTCAGTGGATTGAAACCGGTGGTTCTATCCCTGGATAATTACTTCGTGAATCGGGAAGATACCCCCCTCGACGAAAACGGGGATTGGGATTTTGAACACCTGCATTCCCTGGATCTGAATCTGTTTAATCAGAATCTAAAACAATTGCTCAATGGGGAAGAGATTGAAATCCCCTTCTTTAATTTTGAGGACGGAAAAAGATATTACAAAGGCGAGAAACTTAAATTGCATGACGACAGTATCCTGATTATGGAAGGAATTCATGCATTGAATCCTGATTTAATTCCTGATATCCCTCCCGAAACCACTTTTAAAATATATGTGTCGGCTCTGACAACTATTTCTATCGATAACCACAACTGGATTCCCACTACCGATACCCGCTTGCTCCGGCGCATCATCAGGGACTACCGTTTTCGTAATTATTCAGCCCGTGAAACCATTGCCCGGTGGCCTAGCGTGCGTAGGGGGGAGGAAAAGTGGATTTTTCCCTATCAGGAAAATGCCGATGTTCTCTTTAATTCTGCTCTGTTGTTTGAATTAGCAGTTTTGAAAAGACATGCTGAACCCATCTTGGCAGAAGTCCCTAAATATTGCGATGAATATACCGAAACACACCGGTTGATTAAATTTCTGAACTACTTTGTGCCGATTCATGACCGTGAAATACCGCCGACTTCCCTGTTACGTGAATTCGTAGGAGGCAGTAGTTTCAGATATTAACAATATATAACTAAAAGGTTGTTTAAATATCCATAGAACCGTGTCAGTTAAAAAAAAATACGTATTTTTGCTACCGATTAAATATAGCTTAAAATAACACTCTCAAAACAACAATGAAAAGATTACCTCTAACCGTTTTAATTGTTTTGTTTTCTTTTAGTGTACTCCTGGCTCAACGAAGTGGAGGAAGAGGCTTGGTGGATCGAAGCCAGGAAAGTGAAAAATATTTGGTAATATCTTTTGGACCGGAATATTGTTATTCGGATGAACAGGGTACTGTTTCAAAACAAATCAGTTTAAATAACAATGACTTCTCAATCGGGTTTCGGAAAATATTTGCTAGTAATTTCGGCTATAAATTTGCATTTAATTACAGCAACTTTTCCGGGAATGATGATGATTCGAAATATGTCCGGCGTTATTCCTATACTTCAAATGTGATGCAGCTGAGCTTTCAGGCGGAGTATTCCCTTGATATCGGCAGAAAGCATTATAACCGCCCGACTCCAAATTCAATCTATGGCTTTACCGGTGGCGGAATATTGAGAAGCACTGCCGATTTAAACATTAACGGTGATTATAGAGGTAATTATATTTACAGAACTAAGAGCGTAACCCCTTTTCAACAGTCAGGTTATGCTCCGTTAGTCCTTGTAGGACTTGGGTATCGATATAATTTGAATAACAATTTTGTGATTGGCGGTGAAATCAATTGTAGGTTTCCATTTTCAGACTATATAGATGGATTTAAACCACCGACCCATGAGACCGTTAATGGTAAAACCACTGTTTCGAAAAGCAATGACGTTATGGGCGGTATTTCTTTTACAGTATCCTATTTTTTAGGAGCATCTTATATGAAACGAAAATAATAATCAGGATTCTGTTATCCTGTCAAGCACTCCTGTTGTACGTGCACCGTTAGCCCCTGTACTGGGCGACATTCCCACACCCCTCAACTCCTCTACGATCACCCGGACAAGAGATTCCTGTATCGGTTGGGTATGGGTATAACTAAACTCATCACCTTCACCGTCTTCACTTTCCACACGAATAACCATGGGGCTACCGAAGGTGTTAAAGGTTAGTTCGCCTTTCGATCCCACAATCCGGGTACTATCCTTTTCTGAAACTTTATCTGTTGTAAAGCACCATAACCCGGTACCCACCACTCCGTTTTCAAACCGAAACGAGGCAGTTACAATGTCATCAGCAGGGTACTTCCCGGCCTGGTTAGCGCTTATCCCCTTCGAGTCAGTAATTGGTCCGAACAGGAAATCAAGGTAGTCCAGCTGATGGGAAGCCAGGTCATGGAAATATCCTCCCCCGGCAATTTCAGGGTTTACCCGCCAGTTATTTTCAATGTTGGCAACGATGTCAGTCTGTAAAGGTTGGTACATTTCGATGTTCACAAACCGGATATCTCCTAATGAACCGCTTTCAACCAGTTTCTTTACTTTCAGGAACCCCGGCAGTGTCCTTCTGTAATAAGCTGTGAAAAGTGGCACATTGGCTTGCCGGCAAGCCTCTATCATAGCCAGGCATTCTGCGTTCGTGTTGGCCATAGGCTTTTCCACATACACTGCTTTCCCGGCTTGTGCACACTTCATCGTCAGTGCGGCATGAGTGTTTGGCGGAGTGGCTATGTAAACCGCATTTATTTCCCCGTCCTTCAATAATTCGTCCAGGTTGGCAGTCCAGTATTCAATGCCGTGTCGCAATGCAAAATCAGCCGCCTTGACAGCATTCCTGCGCATCACCATTTTTACTTCCGAGTGCGGGATAGCATACAGTGCCGGTACGCTTTTTACCTCGCACACATCCCCGGCACCTATAACTCCCCACACTACTTTCTCTACTTTTTCCATATATCAATACTTTGAAGCAAAAATAATCAAATAGTTTTATGTTGTAACAGGATAGGTTTAAAAGCATGAAAATAAGTGCCCCTTCCCAACGAAACTGCAATATTATTCAGATGTATGAAGGAACATGTTTGTTGTCGAGCTTTTATTATTCCAGCAACAAGTACTCCTTTTTCTGATTTAATGAAGGTACTATTCGAAAGGAGAAAGTTAATGGGCTTATTGAAATATATGGTTTTTAATAGGATTTATAAGGACTCGCGATTTCCATATCGCGAAAGTAAGAGCCTGTTTTTTCCACCTACCTCCTACCAGCACACTATTTCTTATTTAATGTAGGACATATCACAGAGGTAGTTGAGCCTGTTTCTTTTTACCAACCTCCTACCAGCAATAACATTTATCTCATTTAATGTAGGACACATTACCTGAAGGACAAGAATTATCAAAACGGACATTTGTAGGGATTGCATTAAGTAGGTCTTTACTCAATTGTCCATTCTTTTTTCTATCCTGAAACAAAGTTACTTGCGGGAGTACGAGTCTCTTCAAATTAGCCCAATAACCATCACCCTTTTTCACTGTTTTAACAAACAGATCCATGAGGAAAAGGCCTGATTTACCTCCTGAATTTCCCATCACATGTCATAAAAAGTAATTCTTGCTGTGACTGACTGAATAGATTTCGATAAAGTTATTCGCTTATTTTTAAGGCTCCTTCGGCTTGTCTACTTTCTTTTCTGATTTGAGCATCTTCTATTTCTTTTTCTACTGCCGATAACAATTTTGCGAGACTACTTTTCATGATATAGTCTTTTACACCCAATTTCATCATCTGCTCAGCTTTATCTTCACCGACGGCACCAGAAACTATAATAAATGGAGTGTCAATGCCTTTATCAATGCACATTTTTAGCGCATCATAACCGGAAAAGGTTGGCAATGAATAATCTGAAATGATGATATCCCAGCTTTGCAACAATGCTTTTTCAAATCCAATAGCATCGTCTACCAAACAATCTTCTATTTGGTAATCACCTTTGTTGAGCTCACGAAGTAGTAATATATAATCATTGTTGGAGTCCTCAATTATTAAAACTCTTAATGTTTTATTTCTCATGATGATTGATTTGAGCAGGAGATTCATTTAATAGAAGCCAATATAATCCCAATGTTTGAATGGCTTCAAAGAATTTTTCGAAATCTACGGGCTTTCGAATATAACTATTTGCACCTAACGAATAGCCATTCATGATATCCTGATCTTCTTTCGAAGATGTTAGTATCACAACCGGTAAAATTTTTGTGTTTTCGTTTTCTCGTAGTGCTTTCAACACTTCAAAACCGTTCACCTTGGGTAGTTTTAAGTCAAGCAAAATAAGGGTAGGTACATCAAATGGATCTCTTCCCTCATATTTTCCTCTGCAGAATAAATAGTTGAGTGTTTGTTCACCATCTTCGATGCTTATGACTTTGTTCTTGACATTACTCTTTTCGAAAGCCCTTAACGTTAGAGCGATATCGTCCTCGTTGTCTTCTATAAGCAGGATGACTTTTTCGTTCATGTTTTTTTACTTTTTAAAATATATTTCACAAGGTAAAATAAAATGTTGTCCCTTCATTCAACTGACTTTTCGCCCAAATATCACCGTGATGTCTACGGATTATACGCTGAACAGTGGATAACCCGACACCCACACCCGGATATTCTTTTTCGGAATGCAGGCGCTGAAAGGCGCTAAACAGCTTGTCGACATACTTCATATCAAATCCAACCCCATTATCCCGGATAAAATAGACAGTTTTTGAATTTTCTCTAAAAGTACCAAACTCAATGACCGTTGTGTCATTCCTGGAAGTGAATTTCCAGGCATTACTCAGCAGGTTTTCGAATACGATTTTCAGTAAATTTGGATCCCCTGAAGTAATGATATTTTCAGGAATAAGAAAGCTGACATTCCTCGATGAATCTGTTTCTGTCAGAGAGTTAGCAATTTCTTGCACAATAAAGGATAGATTGACTTCTTCAAAATTCATTTCTATGCGTGAAATCCTGGAAAGCCTTAACAAACTATCAATCAATCGATCCATTTTAAGAGTGGCAGTTCTGATTCTGTCTATATAATCCCTTCCGGTTTCATCTAATTTGTCGTGATAATCTTCTAGTAAAGCCAGACTAAAACCATCAATTCCCCGCAAGGGTGACCGCAAATCATGTGAAACAGAATATGAAAATGATTCCAGTTCTTTGTTGGCGTTTTCCAGTTGAGCAGTTCGTTCAATCACCCGTTGTTCCAACGTTTTATTTAGCATAAGTATTTCTTCTTCGGAATGTTTGCGCTCAGCTTCAACATCAAGAAATTCGAGCGCATAGGAGATATCCATTGCCAACTTGTCGAGAAGATCTATTTCCATATCATTGAAATAGCTAACTTCATCTGAATAAAGCGTAAGGGTACCTGTTACTTTGCCTGAAATCTTCAACGGTAATGCTATGGATGATTGGTATCCACGCTCCATTGCCTTTTCGCGCCAGGGAAACATGCTTTTGTCTATTGCAATATCATTACAATAGACAGTTTCACCCTCAATTATTGACCTCCCTGTGGGCCCGGAGCTAAGTACTTCATCACCCAAATCAATACTCAAGTTATCGAGATACCCGTCTGATTTGCCATAAGAAGCCACTACGTCAACTTTATTGGTCTGGGGGTTTACCATTCCAAACCAAGACATTAAAAAATTACCATCTTCTACGGCAATCCGGCAAATCTTATCAAAAAGATCCAGTTTTTCCCGTGTGTGGACAATGGCTTTGTTGACATTACTCAGCACCATATAAACCCGGCTTAGCCTGACGATTTCATCTTCTGCTTTCTTGCGTTCGGTAATGTCTTCAACTTTCCCGATCATACGTATTCCCTTACCATTCTCATCGCGCAAGGTCTCGGCAATCGAGTAAATGTTGATGATACTACCATCCTTCTTCAGGATCCGGTATTCAAGCTCATAAGGCCGTTTACCACTCAGTGCATCCGCGAAAACAGAAAGAAGATGTTCGCGGTCGTCCGGATGAACTATGTTCTCCACAAAATGATTAAATACTAATTCAGTCGACATTTCCGGATCGACATCGAATATCCGGTACATGTTTGCTGACCAACTTCCCGAATCAGTGCCCACTTCATAGTTCCAGCTTCCGGTTTTACCGACACGTTCGGCTTCTGACAGGTCGTGCTCGCTTCTTTTTAGCTTTTCCTCAGCTACTTTTCTATCGGTAATATCAGTAGAAATTCCTCCAATCGCGTAAACTTGCTTGTTGGTGTCAATAAGTGGGAATTTCTGGGTGAGATAATAATGCCTACCATCTGCTTCATCATTCTCTTCTTCGAACGTGATGGCTTGTTTGGTCTGAATAACCATCAGGTCGTTATTCCGGTGCTGTTCCGCCAACTCTTTCAGCATGATTTCTTCCCTGCCTTTCCCGATTATCTCCTCCTTTTTCTTGCCATACAACGTTCCCATTTCTTGATTTGCCAGGATAAATCTGCCTTCCAGGTCGGTCAGGTAGATCAGCGAATGACTATTATCGATGATATTCTGAATCAACAGATTACTCTCATTCAAGGCTTTCTCAGTTAATTTTCTTTCTTGAATTTCTACCTTCAGTTCTTCTATCAGATTCGACGAATCAAGTTTTGATCTTTCAAGTTCTTTTACATAGTCCTGAATCTCTATCAATCGCTGTTTATCAACGTCCTCCAGAGTTTCAGTTCTCTTTTTCAGTTCCGATTCAAATTGTAGCCTTTCTAAAATGACAGCGAGCATTTGAATGGCGTTTTGAAGTAATTGTTTTACTTCAATTGCTGGCTCGTTAAATGACGAAATATAACCAAAAGAATAATTTTTCGTTGAGACTTCTTCGGAATATGTTGCATCTTCCTTTTTCGTAACTGAAAATGTAAAATCAGAAGGGTAGAACAACTCCTCTAAACTTTCCTGAAAAAGCGAAATGATTTTTTCTCTGTCACGCATTTGTGACAACGTAAATAACAACAGAAACAAATCGTATAAACTGTTCATATTCTTATTTTGAGTCTATATAGGCTGGCGCATTTTCTTTTAACCAGGTATCAGGATCTTTGTAAAATGGGTTCTGCGTAATCGTGTGTTTTGAAATCAGATACGGATGCGTCTGCAATACTTTCATAATGATGGCACCCGTAAATTTGGTAGTATTGTACATACAAATGCTAATCCAGGGTTTTCCGGGAATAAAATAATTCAGGCGTGATTCGTAAATCATTAAATCTTCTACTCCGGGAATGGCCTGTATGGCCCAAACCATTTCGGCAGTGGCGCGGATATTTCGCTTTCCCTGATTCTGAGACTCAACAAAGAAAGTGCCCAATCCTTCGTCCATAGCACGTGGTGAGAAATGTCCATCGGGATAATAAAGCTCCTTGGCGCTGGAAATGCTGAATTTATTTTTATCGGACACATGCCCGCAACAATCGGGGAAATGATTATCGTATTTTTCTGTAAAATCTTCCGGAGTTCGTTCCACCGGACAATACATTTGAAGGTCTCCGGCTAAATCTCCTGCATGCAGAAATCCCATAACAATTTCATCACGCTCTTCTTCTGTTTCGTATAAGCCACAGATATGTGCGCCCCAATTACATTCAAAATGATTAAACCCTAAATCGAGTTTTTCCTGATCAGATGTTTTAATATACATACTGGTTCCTCCATAATTTAATCCCGGGATAGTCTATTTCTCCCGGATATTCTGTTTTTTGCTTCTTATTTTTCTCTCCGACAACTATAAATTTATTCTCCTGTTGGGTAGCTACTTGAACTGTGTGTATTTTAATGATGAATGTCGTGCTAAGCTCCCACGTTCTTCCACGTTTCACATCCTGGAGAATATGACCGATACTTCCTTCAGTTAATGGGTCTGCGGAGCTTAACCCAAATCCTTGAAGAACTGGTATGATAAGAAGTGATGTAGTTTTGTGAGAAAGTAAAATAAGAAGTGACCCAATTCCTCCAAAAGCCAATAATTCAATGTAAATTGACTTTCGACAGTGGGCATCGGACAATTTGGATAGCAGAGGAAGCGTAAACAAATAAAACAAAAGATATACTGGGAAAATCCAACTCACATTTTGATAGTGAATTTGCCTGGATTTGTCAATTGCCGGTATCACCGGACCCTCTATCGATAAATCGACTGCAACCATTAGTACACCAACGAAAAGTTGCAGTAAAATCGTGGTGCCTTTCCGAGTCTGATCCATTTTATGGAATGTTAGATCAGGTTAATTCAAGAATGTAATTATAAATTATGATTTTCTTTGAATTATTGCTTTAATCTTTTTCAAAATAACATGTAAATATAAGAACTTATTTCAGTACCATGATAAATTATTTCATTTATTTCAAATAAAACATGTAGTAATAAATTAAAATAAATTAATAGGTAAAAGCTTTTGTATCACAGGATTCCTGTAAATAAGGTCTCCTTTGTAAGGGCGGGACATGAAACAGATCAGAAAGTCTGAATCCAATAAAATATACGCTTCCTGTCAACCTGATGAAGCCTGTTATTATTATTCATTTATTCGGAAATGCAACCTTATTCTCAGGTACAAATAAACATACCAACTTTCTCATTCAAATGAAGGCTATATCCGATAGGACGGGTCGTCGGATTCATAACCAAGAGGTCACGAGTTCAACTTTCGTTCCCGCTACATAAAAAGAGGAAGTTCATTCTATCAAGGACATACCTGTGTCAACGTGCAGCTAATTGGTCTTTGGAAATTATTCTGTCTGTTTAGATTTTCTCTTTGCTTCAATATCCAGAAATTGTTCGCGAAACCCCATTCCCCATTCTTCCATTGCCATGGTTATTGGTAATAAAGTTCTCCCTAAATCAGTAAGCTCATATTCAACTTTGGGAGGTAACACAGGGTAAATCGTTTTCTTGATGATTCCATGCTCTTCCATTTCATTTAATTGAATATTTAATGCTCTTCGCGAGGCTTCTGGGATATAGCGTTGTATTTCGCTTGGACGTTTTTTCCCTGTACTTAAATGGTTAATGACACATGGTTTCCACTTGCCATCGATGACTTCCACAGTCACCTCCATGCCACATCGATATTCTTTTTCAATTTTGCGCTGATACATAGTTGTATAGATAGGGCAAACAAATGCGCTATAAGCATCTGTTTGCCGGTATTGATGAATAGATAATAAGTCCGTACCTTTGCAAAGGTATAATTTAATGACCAGATTTGTAACAAACTAAGATATAAAAAAACAGTAATGAAACTATTAGAACCCTATAACCTTAACGGGATTGATTTAAAGAACAGAGTAGTTATGGCTCCCATGACCAGGAGCAGGGCCAATAACCCTGAACTGGCAGCAACCGGTCTTCTTGCAGAGTATTACGAACAGCGATCATCGGCAGGCCTTATCATAAGTGAGGGAACACACATTAGTCCTATGGCCATTGGCTCCATCAATGTACCTGACATCTACACTCAGGCACAGATTGAAGGTTGGAAGAAAACAACCGAAAGGGTACATGCCAAAGGAGGTAAGATATTTGCACAACTATGGCATGTTGGACGTATTTCTCATCCCGATTTGCTGGGAGGCAAACTCCCTTTAGCTCCATCGGCCATCAATCCTAATTTTCGTGCCTATGCTGCCAAAGGATTTGTAGATACCGTTACCCCGAAGGAAATGACCCTGGAAGAGATACATCAAACCATCAAAGACTTTTCACAGGCAGCCCAAAATGCTTTTACGGCCGGTTTCGATGGGGTTGAGCTGCACGCTGCCAATGGTTATCTGTTTCATCAGTTCTTCGCTAAATGTGCCAACACGCGCACCGATGAATATGGCGGTTCGATAGTAAACAGAGCCCGCTTTCTCTTTGATGTGTTGGATGAAATAAAAAAGACCTGCGAACTAAACCGGGTAGGTATCCGAATATCTCCGGCAATGGATAAAACCTTTGGAATTACTATTGACGAAGAGACTACGCCAACATACGAATATATTGTAAATCGTCTGAATGACTACAATCTGGCGTATCTTCATATTTCCGGATTTACGGTTCAAGAAACTGTCGATCCCATGAAAATTGTATTAGAAACTGCCAAATATTATCGTCAGTTGTTCAAAGGTTCTCTTATTATCAATAAGGGATTTGAAAGAGATACAGCCAATCAGGCCATTGAAGACGGAATCACAGATATGGTTTCTTTTGGAGAACTTTATATTGCAAATCCTGATTTGGTTGAACGATTTACAACCAATGCTCCTCTTACCAAGCCCGATCGTTCTAAGTATTATGCCTTTGCAGAGGGATCAAGCGGATATACTGATTATTCATTTTCAGAGGTCTGATAAATCAACAACAAGAATCATTTTCTATCCTGTTTTTTTGTAAATGGAGTATAGTAAACGGATTATGTTCCGTCTTATCCTCCGTCTCCGTTCGTCGCAGCTAAAAGGAAAGCTCTTGCTTTCCTTACTCCATGCAAATTGATTTTCGGTTGTACAATCCTGTGAACCTTTTACAAGATAACAAGATACAATTTTTTGCTTCTTTCAATTTCCGGAATAAGGAAGTCTGGAGACTTCCTTATAACCCGACGAAGCGTGGACGCTTCGCCGAACTTCGCACGCCAAACTATACACTACGGCGAACAGGGGCTGTTATCTCAGTAATCAGCACTACCATTTTTTTCAATGTAGGACATATCCGGAAGGACGGGAAGACATGAGTTTAATTTATTTGATTCTCTATCGTCACATTTGAAGCATTACCGGCTCTACCAAGCAACCACCCAATAAATCAAATATGGTTCAGAATCTTTATAAGCTACACCACTTCTGTAACCATGCTTAATTTTATTAGGTAAAATACTCCATTCATATTTATATTTATCAGGGAGTATATATTTATCTCCAGATTTCAAAACTAATATCTTATATTGTTTTCGTAATCCACATGTTGTCGTAGAATCATAAAATATTGGTTCTTCTTTAAGTATTTTATGTAAATTAATTATAAAACCTTTCAAATCAATAATTTGATATTTCTTTTTCAATAAAAGCGAATCATATAAATTTAACATATCTCTTTCAGAACCGATAATAAAATAATTTCTTTCCCCTGATAAAAATTGACAAATGTGTTCCCCCATGTAAATGTTTTTTAAAGAATCAAATTTCAATTTATCATTGCACTTATATATAGTCACTAATTCAGTTACCGCAAATTCTTCTTTGAAATAAGGTAAATTATTTTTTTTTGCATTTGTTGAATGGAAAATTAAATTAAAATTATTCTTTCCAAAAGATTCTTTTGGAAAGAAAGAATATAGACTATCTGGAATAATATAATGTTCTTGATAGTTTTTATTTATAGAATTGTTACGGTTTTGACATGAACAATTAATCAAACAAACTAAGAATATACTAATTGAAATTAAGTTTTTCATTTTTCATTTTTTTATTTAATTAAATCAGGAATATATTTAATGGTCATAAGGAAAAATTTCACAATAGGATTTTGCTGATTTGATGTTGGCGAGTTGTAATTATAACTACGTCTTTCCCACGTTTCTCTTGTATAACTTGACGTTGAGATAGACGTTTTTTCTTGTATTTTTTGACCGTAATAACCTAACAAATTAGTACTTCCTTCCAAACCCTTTTTTTCATATGTCCATGAATGTACTTTTTCAATATTTTCAAAATGGTCATTTAACCATTGGGGACCATCGGGCTCAGGAATACTCCAATTTTTATCTTTTGTATGAATATTGGCTTCTTTCGGTTTTTTATCGTAACCTCTATCGCTCATAAATTTAATTGCTTCATCTCCTATAAGCAACATTGAAACAACCACTTGATCATCCTTGTGAGTTAAAGGATTATTTTCTATCACTTGAGTAACTCCTCCATTTTTTGCTGTTAATACCTGGTCAGAATTTGCAACATCATCCTTGTCTGACTTAAACATATCATTCGCCCCCATCCATTGCCAACCTTCTTGCCAACCCTTTTCAGCCCCTTTATGTAGATCTGAGACATATTCCACAGCACCTGTCTGGCTATTTTGAAACCAATCCATTCCATCTGGATCAATTCTATTTACAGGATTTCCACTACAATAAGCATACGGACTAACTGAGTAATTCCGTTCCGCTAGTGGATCCACACTCGTAAACTGCATTCTGACATTATCCAGCCAGCGGGCACCGAAGTCCTGCCAGTTCAGGCCATGCATGGTAATCATCTCCTTGCCGGTAAACTTGTAAGCCTGCTCACCGGCTCCAAAGCTCTCTGCAAAAGGCGTACCGGAAGGGTAATACTGTGTCTTTTGCAGTACTGTAACGGGTCCCTGATAAGAATCCACTTCACGGATGCTTCCCAAATGATCCTTTCGGTAATAGCAATATGGTTTCCCTGCAGTAGCATAATCCACATACCCTTCAGGGGTCAGCACTTTGGTAATCGGGTGGTGGGCAGCATCCTCTGCAGTGCCGTTTTCATATAAGATATTCCCAAAATAATCATCCAAACGCAGGATGGTCCTCTTTAGGCTAATGTAGTCCGGGATGGTCTTCGCAGATACTTTTGCAGGGATTGACAACATTGTGGCATCAC
>Ga0302286_10000586_pt1 | contig 29563 bp, 19 predicted proteins | sample III_Fen_E2_3_FD_198765 | JGI IMG/M metagenome (GOLD analysis project Ga0302286, IMG submission 198765) | Peat permafrost microbial communities from Stordalen Mire near Abisko, Sweden - III_Fen_E2_3 | ecosystem: Environmental > Terrestrial > Soil > Wetlands > Permafrost | place: Sweden: Abisko...
AATTTAAATCGAATTACACGAATTTCAGTTTCTTCGATTTGAATTAAGTAATAGGAACAATATATTGTCCTGTTTTATTTCTTAAAAAATACTACTAAGAACAGCTTTTCTAAATAAGGGAATACGGGTTTTAATATGTGGAAATTTGATTTTCTCTTATGTAACTAGATTATAATATACATGATATCAACACTTTATAAAGTTACTTTTATTGGGGCTTTTTGCAGCCTTTTGAGGGACTACTAAGGGTTAATATCTAAATATATGGTACATTCCGGTTTATCGGAAAGGGCTTTAAATTAAAAACCTTATTTTTGTTTTTTACCCCTTAGTAGAATTATTAAGCAAAAAAAGCATAACCCTTATTCCCTTATTTAAACTACAATAATACGGCATTATTTAGTTTCTGTTACTTAGTTTTTGTATAGAAATATTTTAATCGGATTTAATTTAATTTCTCGAATTCGTATAAAACACTTATTTTGAACTTTTTTTCAATTCGTGTAATTCGTTTTAATTCGTGTAATTCGTATCTAATTCGTATTTACCTTAGCTTAAGCACTTGTCCCAGTTTCACGCCATCAGATAACGAAATATTATTCAGTTTGTAGAGACTAAGCAGTTTAATTCCGTAATCCTGCGAAATGCTATGCATTGATTCACCGATTCCCACGGCATGGGGTCCACAAATCTTAGGCGCTCGTTTTTTTTTAAAAGATATAAAAACCCTGGATCCGGCTTTCAGTTCACTGGTTGAGTTGACGTCGTTGTAATTTCGGATTCGCTCTTCGGATATTCTAAATTCATCAGCTATCCCGGCATACGTATCCCCGGATAAGGAAGTCACAAATTTCACACCGTTCACTTTTACGATCAGGTGATTCACAAAGGCTCTCACAGACCCTATGGATCCCCTGTTCTCGTTGGCTGCGGTAGCACGGTCTGTACCGGGAGTATGTTCAGAAGCGCTTTCATTTAAATCGAACCGATGTAAATCGTACACTTCAATTAGCGATATCAGTTTAAAGGCATACGCGGGATCGGTTGCATATCCTGCTTTTTTTAGTCCCTTAGCCCAGGCTTCATAATCGGTCGGATTCAGGTCAAACAGGAATGAATAACGCGGTCTTGATTTCAGGAATGCAGCATGATCCTCGTATGAATCAATCACCTTTTCGTATTTCCGGAAACATTCCCCTTTTTGATCATCATCATGGAAAATCTTAGCTCCTGCCCAATCGTTGCATTTAATTCCAAAATGATTGTTTGATTCCTTGGCAAACGAACTTAACCCGGCAGCTGATTCAAGCAAACCCTGCGATAACACAATACTGGCCGGGATTCCGTGCTCTTTTTGTTGTTTTTCAGCCAGTTGGTGGTACTGTTCGATATAAGTCAGATAAGCCTGATTCCGCGACTGCGAAAAGGACAACAAACTAAGGAATAGGAAAGTAACGGTAATGCGGGTTCTTTTTTTGATTTTCATCCTCTATAATTAATGTGCTAGTTTGCTACAAAATTAAAACTATTTAATCAAAATGACGATTTTGATTAGATATTTTTATATTTTTGTGCACTTTGGTCAATTGATTAAGTTAATTGAGGTTTTTGTTGAGTGAGTGAATTGAGTTAATTCGGTTGATTCTGTTGATTATCGTAATTGGTATATTCAGTCGATGAGTTAATTGGTTGACCCGGTATTTGGCTGATTGCGGTCAGGTCGATGGTATGATTCAGAATCCAACTCCTTAAACTAAATTCAACTCAATGAACTCAATGAATTTAATCAACTCAATTCACTCAATCAACTATAACCCCAATCAACTCTCAATTCACAGAAGCCATGCAAAAAAGAACAATAGAAACCAATATCGAAATATACACCTTTGATGAACTGGACAATGCAAAACAAAGCCTGATTCAGAAAGCAAAAGAACAAGTAAGTAAAGCCTATGCCCCTTATTCCGGTTTTCAGGTAGGGGCAGCCATTGAACTGGAGAACGGTGAAATCTTCGCAGGAAGTAACCAGGAAAATTCAGCTTATCCTTCCGGGCTTTGTGCCGAACGGGTAGCCATGTTTTATGCCAATGCCCAATATCCGGAAGTAGCAGTTAAAACAATGGCCATAGCAGCTTATACTCAGGGTGAATTTCTATCCGAACCAATTACTCCTTGCGGTTCTTGCCGACAGGTTTTGCTTGAGACAGAATCACGTTTTGACACAGACATCACCATCCTGCTTTACGGAACGAATCATGTATTCCAACTAGAGAATGTGAAACAACTATTACCATTATGCTTTGAAAAAGACAGTCTGAAAGGCTGATATTTTAACCAGCCCCCTCATTTTTTTAGATTTAATGGTATATTTTCAAATAAAATGAGTAACTTGCAAACCTGAAATAATTGAAAGAATGTTGGAATTCTTTCCCCATGTAATTTGAAACAGATCTGAATGCAAAAAATACTTTTTTCGATTGAATATCAACTCCGGTCAGCATCTATTAATATTCTTTGGAATTCTATCAGCACACCTCTCGGACTTGCAGAATGGTTCGCCGATGGAGTTACGGTCAACGATTCGGAATTTACATTCTCCTGGGAAGGACATGAACAAACTGCCTTTTTAGTACATACTAAAACGAATTCCAGTGTCCGCTTTCAATGGGAAGAAGACGCAGATACGGATTACTATTTTGAAATCAGGATTATCATGATGGAAGTGACCGGCAATATGGCCTTAATGATCACTGACTTTGCAGAACCTGACGAAACAGAAGATATGACCATGCTCTGGAATAAACAAATTGAAGTCCTGCGCAGGAAGACCGGGATCTGATCCCCCGATAATAAAAGAACCTGATTTTCGATCTGAACAGACATATCTGAACCATTCAACTATCGGGTTGAGTGGTTCTTTTTTTGTATAAACAGGAAATGAATCCTCAAAATCCAAACCCGGTATGTCTCCTTTTAGCACTGCCTGATTCCTTATCCACACACTTTCCCTTTTCAATACATTCCGGAACCCATTTTCGAGGGTAAATACCCTGATTTTGGCATAAAATGCACCTATCACCACTACACCATCCGATTTAAGTATTTATTCCTATTTAACTCAATTGAAATATCGATAACACATAGATATCATACCCTATTAATGATATGGGATATCTATGGGATATCTATGGGACATCTATGGGTCATCTATGGGACATCTGCATTATGATGAAGACATCATGCCGAAAAAGCAGCATTCTAAGATAACCAAAAAATAAATTGGGATTGGCAGTTTGACCGCAGGATTATCTCCTGGTATTTAAACGTTTTAGTTGAGAACAGACCTTTTTTTTTAAGTCACGGATCAAATAGAGTTTTCCTGTCAGTTCGCCGGGTGCAGCTGAAATAAGAAACAGCCCCTGCCCTCTTGGAAACCGCACAGATGGATTGTCTATACGGTTTTTTAATGCCCTGCATTCCGTGCTTTTATGTTTCTTTTAAATAAAAGAATAAAATGTTGTTAAGTTAAATAATAGTTCGTACATTTGAAGCTGAATTACCTGATTCAGGTTTTAAAGGCCTAAAGATATCTAAGTTGGGATTGTAAACATGCCTGACGGACCGGAACTTTAGACATTTAATAAACATTGCCGAAAGGACGGGTTTGTATATGTGCTATTGTTACAAAAAGTTCCTTTAAAACAACACACTTACTATCAACAGGCTATACTTTTAAATCAATAGTGATAAAACGAATGTGTGGGCTAGAACATAGCATATACTGGAAATGAGTAGCACTTACATTAATGTTGGCAGCCATAAAAAAAATAAAAAGACAAAGAAATTTCATGAAAAATCTTACAGTTCTATTATTACTCGTTACACTGTCAATTAATGCTCAGACAACTCTGAAATTTGACAAAAGATATGTCCAGTGTGAAGACAAATGGATTGCAAAACAAATGAATCAAGACAGCACTTACGTTTTTGGTTTTATATATATTGACTCTCAAGCTGGGTTGACATTAAATTATGAGGGAAAATTTAAAATCATCAATAATGTATTCATTAGACAAAAGGAAGAAATGCCTAGTTTTAAAGTTAGATTAGAACCAAACAGAGTTGCTATTGCCCAAATTCCTGAAGAAAGATTTAAAGAACTTGGTCTAATTAAGATTCCTGAATGGTTGAAGTATTATAAAGATGACGAGAATTCAATTGATCGACTTTATCGTTGGGGTTTTATGTATAATGGTTGGAATGAATGTGCAAAAGCACTTACATATTTAGAAAAAGCTGAAAAGTTAAATCCTAATTTTAAAGGACTCGAAGTTGAACTTGCCTATTCTTACAATTGCCTTAGTCAATATGATAAGGCAATTTTGGCATTACAAAATGTTCTAAAAACAAATCCAACAGATGCCTACGTTAACAAAGAATTAATTTATGCCCAAATAAAATCTGGACAATTAGACAAAGCGGCTGAAAGCTGCAAAAAAGCCTTAAGAATTTGTAATGATAAGACGTATAATGGTGAGAATTATTACAATCTTTTATACGAATTCAAAGTAAGAAAAGATAAGACAAATTTCAATTTATGGTTGAGCGATGCTAAGCAATTGAATTCCAACAATGCGGTTAGGACTCAAATTATCAAAACCATGGAAGACGAAATGTCGAAATAAAACATGGTTGCTTATACACACTTCCAAGGGCACAGGCTGTCTGACGTATATTTAGCAGGTTTTGCTCACGCAAACACTTTATATGTCAGCCGACTGACCGTGAAGGTTCCAGCAAGTGGAAAATCAACTAAAACTTGTTTTCACTATATAATTTTATGTACAATTAGATAGAAAAATGTACATACTCCATATTTGGATAATGGATATACAAAGTTGGTTATGTAAAATTCAGTATTATTGAAGTAAAAAATACATACAGCAATATCAAGATGGATTCCATTTCAGATATTACAAAAAGAACTTATATTGGACAATATTCAATATAACCATTAAAAGCGGATTCGAGATAGTCAATAATCACAGGATTTTGGCTTGCACTCTAAAACGCCTCTACAAAAAATTAAACTCTAATGGAACAAAAGGACTATTTATTGAGGGAAGTTGAAAAAATAGGATTGATAATAAATGCTATTGGGCAGAGAATATTTGGCGGCAAAGGGAACTTAGCAATAACTCTTGAAGAGCAAATAAATGATGTAAAAGAGATGTTGTTTAATGGAGCAAACTTTGACATAGATAAATTCTTGAATTCAACCGTCCAAGACTCAAATAAATATATATCAAGTTTTAGTGGGTTTAATAATGACAATATAGAGCTTTTGGCAAATTATCTGTATCAAATAGGTTTAAGTAATAAATCAGATAATTCAAAAAAATATCTTGAAAAGGCACTACAACTCTTTGAACTTTGTAATTTCCAAGACAAAACCTATTCCTTTGAACGTGAATCAAATATAAAAATATTAAGGATCAAGCTAACTTGAGAACTGGTCCAGTGCAAGCCTGAGCGAAGCGGAGACTGGTGCCAGACAACCCGAAAAGGTTAAAACGTTGGAAAATAACCAGTTGAAAACTGCATTATTTCCAGTCCTGGTTACACTTCGTTAAGCCGGAACTATCCAGCTAAGTACACACCTGGAATAAGTGGGGATAAAATCTGGTATTAGTATCATGATGACAAAGAGCTTGATTTTGGATAAAAAACACACAAGTAATCCAAACAATTCATTCTGGTTTACGTTGTGAATATGACATCTTAGTTGTAATTATAAAAAATGAGCAATTAGAAAGTTATGACATACAGAATAGAATACTAAAAAGCACGTTCCAGAGGAAGGTAAAAGATTTGAATTATGGCCGATACCCTGTTAGGTTGTCAGCAGCACTTAAAAAAAGAAATTAAAGAAAGAACAAACATGTCGATAACTAACGAAAAAGAATTAACAGGAATTAAAAAAGCAAGCGAAGCAGTTGCATATACGCTCAAAGAAATGAGGGACCATGTACGACCAGGGATGTCAACCAAAAAGTTAGACGATTTTGGAGGAAAGCTATTGAAGGAGATGGGTGCAAAATCAGCACCTTATGAAAGCTATGGTTTTCCCGGCTGGACCTGCATAAGTGTCAATAATGAGTTTTGCCATGGTATCCCTTCAAACAATGTAATCTTGCAGGAAGGCGATTTAATAAACATAGATGTTTCTGCAGAGCTGGATGGTTTTTTTTCAGATAACGGTGGCTCATTTGTATTAGGGAATGATAAATATGAATATCAAAAACTTATTAATGCTTCGAAAGATATTCTGCATAAAGCCATTTATAGTATAAAAGGTGGAGTACGGATTTCGGATATAGGGCTTTTAATAGAAACCGAAGCAAAAAAACGAGGCTACAAAGTCATTAAAAATCTTACCGGACATGGTGTCGGAAGAAAGCTCCATGAAGAACCGGATGAAATCCCAAATTTCAGAGACAAACAGAATACCGGACGATTTCGCAAGAACTCAGTGGTTGCTATCGAAACGTTTATTTCAACAACTTCAACCTATGCTGAGACTTTAGGGGATGGCTGGACCATGATTGGAAATAAAGGTGGGTTTATGGCTCAACATGAACACACAATCATTGTAACTGATGGTAAGCCAGTTGTACTCACCGAAATGAATGGAATTTGGAATTAGTAAAAAATAATGCAAATACTCAGGACTTCGTGCAGATGGAGAGATCCGGCATGAAGTCCCGGTAGCACTCTATCCAGAAGGGCTATTACACAAGGGGAAAATCTAAAAACAGACCTGTTCCGATTACCCCTACGTGAAATTTTAGCTAAAACAGGCTTTCAAAACTTTCGGAAAGAGTAAACCCGGGAGTTATCGGGCAGACAGGAATACCAGGAATCCGGCAAAGATTGATGGTGTCGGGGTGAAAAGGAGCGTAATCGGGTAGAAATAAGGATAAAGAATTTAATTTTAATTATTCAACTGTTAAAGTAAATTCGCATCTTAAATACTTGATTATTGAACTTTTTGCAGTAATTTTGTTGCTCAAAAAAAAACAGGCATGTTTCATTTAAAAAAAATTGATTCCTACATATTCAAACGCTTTTTCACGCTGTTTTTGATGACTTTCCTGATCTGCATTTTCATTCTGTTGATGCAATTTTTATGGAAACATGTGGCTGAATTGGTGGGAAAAGGAATTGGTTGGTCGGTATTGGGTGAGTTCTTCGTTTATGCCATCTTATCATTGGTACCCATGGCATTGCCCCTGGCTATCCTACTGGCATCATTGATGACCTTCGGGAACCTGGGTGAGAACTTTGAGCTGACTGCTATGAAAGCTGCCGGCATTTCTCTTTTCAGGATCATGCGTCCACTGATCCTCTTTATTTCATTTGTCTGTGTCGGAGCATTTTACTTCTCGAATTATGTACTGCCCATATCCCAAACTAAGTTGTGGACCCTAATATTCTCCCTACGACAGAAATCACCGGAGTTTGATATTCCGATAGGTGAATTCTATTCCGGGATTGAAGGTTTTAATATCTACGTCCGGGGGAAATCAAATCACCTGCTGAAAGATATGATGATTTATGATTTCTCAGGGGGCTTTGAAAATGCGACCGTGATGGTATCCGATTCCGGAAGGGTCCAATTTACGGCAGATAATAAATACCTGTTGCTTTCCCTGTATGACGGTGAAAGTTTTGAGAACCTCAAAAAGCAGCGGATCAGCAGTTCAAGTAACAGTGTACCCTACCGGAGGGAGACTTTTAAAACAAAAGAAATTTTGCTGGACTTCAACACCGACTTCAACCGGTTTGATGAATCTATGCTTCAGGATCAACATGTCAGTAAGAATTTCAAGCAACTCACGCATTCCATTGATTCGGTGAGTAAAATTGCCAATTCCACAAGTTCAAACCAGGCAAAAGAGCTTGTATCCAAACATTTTCTAGGGAGGGAAACCTTAATTGGCACGACGATTAACGATAGTTTGAAGAAAAACAAGAAAATATACAATCCCGATTCCTTATTTCTATCTCTCAACCAGTCATCAATGGTACGGGTTACCAATTCTGCCGTGGAACGTGCCAAATCGATGAAAGACCTGATTGATTACAATAAAATGATGTTAAACACACCAGCAAGCTATGTGTTGCGGCATGAAATTGAAAGGCACCGAAAATTCACACTATCCTTTGCCTGCCTGATCTTTTTCTTTATCGGCGCTCCCCTGGGAGCCATCATCCGAAAAGGAGGATTGGGAACACCGGTAGTAATTTCGGTGATCATGTTTATTATTTACTATATCATAGACAATACCGGGTATAAAATGGCCAGGGAAGCCATATTGCCTTCGTACGAGGGGATGTGGCTCAGTTCGGCTCTATTGCTGCCTGTCGGGATTTTTATCACGTATAAGGCCGTTGTGGATGCAACCCTGTTTAATCCGGAACAATATGCCAGGGCATGGAACTTGCTGAAATTAAAAATCAGCACCTTACGAAACAAATAACAAAACTAATTGATTCAATATGAAATCAAACTTGAATACTATCGAAGAAGCTATCATTGATATTCGTGATGGCAAATTTATTATTGTAGTCGATGATGAAGACCGTGAAAACGAAGGTGATTTTGTGTGTGCCGCAGAGAAAATCACCCCTGAAATGGTCAATTTCATGGTTACCCATGGCCGTGGCGTGTTATGTGCCCCGTTGACTGAAGACCGTTGTGATGAGCTGGAACTGGAAATGCAAGTGGATAAAAACACTTCCATTCATTCAACTCCGTTTACGGTAAGTGTTGACAAGCTGGAAGGCTGTACTACCGGAGTATCATCTGCCGACCGGGCAGCTACTTTTCAAGCGTTGGCAGATCCTATTTCAAAACCCGATTCATTTGGTCGTCCCGGACATATATTTCCCTTACGAGCCCGCACAAAAGGCGTACTACGTCGTGCAGGCCATACAGAGGCAGCCGTGGACCTGGCCAGGTTAGCGGGATTGAATCCGGCAGGGGCCTTGATTGAGATAATGAACGAAGATGGCACCATGGCCCGGTTGCCCGCATTAAAGGAGATAGCTGAGAAATTCGATATAAAAATCATTACCATCAAGGATCTGATCGCCTACCGGCTTAAAACAGAATCGTTGGTAGAGATAGGCGAAAAGGTGAATATGCCGACAAAATACGGTGATTTTAAATTGATTCCTTTCCGTCAAATCTCAAATGGACTGGAACATGTAGCCTTGATAAAAGGTGAATGGGAAAAAGATGATCCTGTTCTGGTACGGGTACACTCGTCGTGTATTACCGGTGATATATTTGGCTCCATGCGTTGCGAATGTGGCGACCAGCTTCATAAAGCCATGCAATTAATTGAAAAGGAAGGCAAGGGAGTGCTGGTTTATATGAATCAGGAAGGTCGCGGAATTGGACTGATGAATAAAATCAGAGCCTACAAATTGCAGGAAGAAGGCATGGATACTGTTGATGCTAACTTACACCTTGGTTTTAATGCCGATGAACGTGATTATGGCGTTGGTGCGCAGATTCTACGTGAGATAGGTGTTACTAAAATCCGGTTGATGACCAATAATCCAAAGAAACGAATTGGGTTGGAAGCATACGGATTGTCCATCGTTGAAAATGTGGCCATCGAGATTATACCTAACCAATACAATGCCTATTATATGGAAACTAAGAAAAACAGAATGGGTCATGATTTGAAGTATTCTAAGGGGAAAGATGAGTAGAGAGAGGTTGAAAGGTTTGAAGTTTGAAGGGTTTGAAAAGTTTGAGGGTTGAAGCTGCTTTTGGGAATAATCCGGGTTTAATGAAAAGAACCTGGAATGCTTATCACCCAATGACAATCCCTTATCCTTATTAGTGAGATTCGCATTAAAATTATTGTAATTAGTATATTTATGAAAACTGCATTTATCACCGGGGCTACTTCCGGATTTGGACGAGCTATTGCTTTCCGCTTTGCCGGGTTAGGGTATAACCTGATTGTCACAGGACGTCGTGAAGAACGGTTGAATGAGTTAGTCGAGCAATTGAATTCAAAATTTGATATTGAAATACTGCCGCTGTGTTTTGATATCCGCGACAACCAGGCTTGTACCTTGGCATTTCAGTCTTTACCGGAATACTTCCGGAATATTGATATCCTAATCAACAATGCCGGATTGGCAGCAGGAGCATCCCCTTTTCAGGATAGCGACATAGCCGATTACGAACAAATGATTGATACCAATGTGAAAGGCCTGCTTTATATGACCAAATTGGTTGTTCCTGGTATGATAGCCAGAGAGTCAGGCCATATAGTAAACATTTCGTCGATTGCTGGTATCGAAGTCTATCCGAACGGGAGTGTGTATTGTGCTTCGAAACATGCAGTCAATGCGATCACCAAGGGTTTAAGAATTGATTTAATCAAACATGGCATAAAAGTCAGTTCGGTATCTCCGGGAATGGCTGAAACTGAATTTTCATTGGTGCGTTATCATGGCGATGAAGAAAAAGCCAAAGCCGTATACAACGGATTGACCCCACTGAATTCGGAGGATATAGCCGATGCCGTTGAATTTATTGTAACGCGGCCGGCTCATGTCAGTATCAACGATATACAACTTAATCCAACACAACAGGCGAACACCTATATTGCTCACAGGAAATAGATTAAGGGCTATCCAACAAGTTGTTGACCAATTAAATGTCTAAAATTCAAGTTATTTTTACTTGAAATAACAATAATTAAAAAAAATATCCTATTTTTGTGTTTGCTATTCAGCCAGCAAATTGAACATATGAATATTTTGTAGCAATACAAAACAAAATTCACTAAAAAACATTGAAAATGAACTCACTTGATTTAACCAAGGACCCTGAAATCGCACCAAGCGAAACTATTGAAACTACTGTAGAAAACGAAGTAATGCACGTCATTGAAGTTCCGGAAGAAACTGTTGCCCCACAAACTGAAGAAGCAGCAGTGTTGCCAGTAGTTACGGAAGAAACTATTGCTCCAAAAGATGAAGAAGCAGAAGTGATACCTGAAGTCCCTGAATCAAACCTGGAAGCAGTCGTAGCAGATCAACCTCAAATAGTAAAACCAACCAAACCTGAACATTCTTTCAGTACCAAAGCGGAATTGATTGAGGCATTAAAACTACTGATCGATAAAGAAGTGGACGCCGTTAAAGATGAAGTGGAAAGCATTAAACAATTGTTTTATAAGAAAACAAAGCTGGAAATAGAAGAGCAAAAAAAGCAACATATTGAAGCCGGAGGTGTTGAAGAAGAATTTATCCTGGCAAAGGACGAACTGGAAGAGACCTTTAAATCCTTGCTGAATCAGTTCCGTGGAAAGAAAGCTGCATTTATGGCTCAACTGGAAAAGGAAAAAGAATCGAACCTGCTGCAAAAACAACACCTGCTGGAACAAATGAAAGCATTGGTAGAAAGCAGTGATGACGTATCCACACATATTAATGAGTTTCGGGCACTTCAACAGAAATGGAAAACCATAGGGCCAGTCCCACAAATTGCTTCGACAGATTTATGGAAGCAATTTAACCTGTTCCAGGAATCGTTCTGGGATCTGATTAAAATAAATAACGAATTACGGGAATATGATTTCAAGAAAAACCTGGAATCAAAAACATTTCTTTGTGAAGCAGCTGAGAAGCTGGCTGAAGATGAAGATGTTCTTTCGGCGTTTCAACAACTCCAGAAACTGCATGAGGAATGGCATGAACTTGGACCGGTAGCACGCGAAATACGAGAACAAATCTGGAACCGCTTCAAGGAAGCATCCACAGCCATTAATAAAAAACATCAGGCTTATTACGACATCATCCGGAAACAGGAAGAAGAAAACTACGAGCTTAAGATAGCATTAATCGACAAAATAGAAGGATTTGATTTCAGTAACCTGAACAGTTACCGGGCATGGGATGAAGCCACTAAATCATTTCTGGCATGGCAGGAAGAATGGAGAAAAATAGGTTTTGCACCCCGTAAAATCAATCAAAAGATATATGACCGCTACCGCAAGGCTTGCGATAAGTTCTTTTTGGCAAAAGGCGAATTCTTCAGGGAAACTAAAAATGTGCTGAATCAAAATTCGGATAAGAAAAAAGAGTTATGCGAGAAAGCTGAAGCACTGAAGGATAGCGTTGAATGGAAAGAAACTACTGACAAGCTGATTCAATTACAAAAGGAATGGAAAACAGTAGGACCTGTAGCTAAAAAGTATTCCGATGAATTATGGAAACGCTTTATTGCTGCATGCGATTATTTCTTCGAACAGAAAAACAAAAACACTTCAGGAGAAAAAAATGCAGAGACAGAAAATCTGATAAAAAAGAAAGAACTGATATTAAAAGTTACCGGATTAGAGAAAACCGACAATCCGTCGGATGCACAAACAGCATTACGGGCGTTGATGGCCGAATGGAACGCCATAGGACACGTACCATTCAAAGAAAAAGATAAAATCTATAAAGAGTATCGGGAAGCAGTTGACAAGCAATTTGAGACCTTAAACATGGAATCTTCAAACCGTCGCATGGATAATTTCCGTACAACAGTAAAAGACCTTGGGGGTAAAAATGAAAACAAACTTATCCGTGATCGTGAAAAGTTGATGCATGCTTTCGAACATTTGAAATCAGAAATTGCTACTTACGAAAATAATATCGGGTTCTTCACCTCTGCCTCTAAGAATGGTGGTGGCTTGATAAAAGAAATGGAACGTAAAATAGAATCATTGAAAGCTGAATGCAAAGAAATAGAAGAAAAAATTAAATTGATAGAAGATAGCATTCTGCTTGAATAAAAACAGGATACAAAATAAAAAAAGATCCACAACCCTACAGGTTGGGGATCTTTTTTTATTACACTCATCAGATCATTGAAACTGTATAAAAATCGCTTTAATTAATGAAACTTCTGACATATACATCCGTAAGATTATTTAGCACCACTGCAACTGAAATTATATAAGAATTCTAAAACAGTTGTCAGCGTAAAATACTGCCAGACTAATTGTTAAACAGTTAAATATTCAAAGTTTATTGTTATTTTCATAAACTCAATCAATCAGAATTTTATTTAATTGCTACCAGCTTTTAAAAGTATATGGCAAGTAGTTATTAACACTAATCATTTAGTAGAACTTTTGTATTAAGAAGTCTAGAACAGCTTGAAATTTGACCTTTACACCTTTTAAAATACAATAGCCTGGTTGATAATTATCAACCAGGCTATTGTATTTTAAAAGGTGTAAATATAACAAAGTATTCTATTCAAACATATTCCTGAAATGGGCAAAAAAGTTATGTGAAGCCGTGGCATTAGGCTTTACATTATCAGATTTACTCAATTTCTCGATAGCAGCTTTTTCATCCTTACTGAGGTTTTCAGGAATATAAACACCGATATTTACTAATAAATCGCCAGTTCCATAACGATTCACGCTAGGAAGTCCTTTACCTCGTAAACGTAACACCTTTCCTGGTTGAGTACCGGGAGCAATAGTTACTTTCACTTTTCCTTCCACTGTAGGAACTTCCACAGAGCCACCTAAAGTAGCCATAGGAACTGTCAACAAGAGGTTATAGATTAAATCATTCTCATCTCGTATCAACTCAGGATGTGGCTCTTCTTCCACCAATACCAATAAATCGCCATTCACTCCTCCCCGGCGGGCTGCATTTCCTTTACCATTTACGGAAAGCTGCATTCCTTCCATTACCCCGGCAGGAATATTGATGGTGATAACTTCATCTTCACGGACAATACCTTCACCGCTACAATGTGTACATTTTTCCTTGACAATTTTACCATCACCTCCACAGGTAGGACATTCTGCAGCAGTCTGCATTTGTCCAAGTATGGTTTGTTGTACTCTCATTACCCTACCCTGACCGTTACAGGTTGGACAGGTTGTTGAGGAAGAACCATGAGCTGCTCCCGTGCTGTTGCAATGAGAACAGGTAACATATTTTTTTACTTTTATTTTCTTTTCTACTCCGGAGGCAATTTCTGCCAGGTTAAGTTTTACTTTCACGCGTAAATCCGAACCTTTCCGCACCCGTTGTCCTCCGCCACGTTGACTTCCGCCAAATCCACCAAATCCACCAAAATGGCCACCAAAGATATCTCCAAAATGGGAGAAGATATCTTCCATATTCATATTACCTCCGTTAAATCCACCTCCGGCAGCACTCCCCACTCCGGCATGCCCGAATTGATCATACCGTTGACGTTTCTCAGGATCACTTAGGACTTCATAAGCTTCGGCTGCTTCCTTAAAATTCTCTTCTGATTTTTTATCACCCGGGTTTTTATCTGGATGGAACTTAATCGCTTTTTTACGGTAAGCTTTCTTTATTTCTTCAGCTGAAGCTGATTTGGGAACTTCGAGTATTTCGTAATAATCTCTTTTGGACATATAATTAAATGTACTAATGTGTCGATTTATAATATTCTAATATTTTAATATATAAAATTAGATTTACTCTGACACTGCTTGAAAAATTTCTTTTTTTTCTAATTACTTTAGATATTCTTTATTTCTTAGCTGCAATCAACAACTTATCGACTATTCTCCTACGACTACTTTTGAAAATCGAATTACCTTTTCATTCATCGTGTAACCTTTTGCCACGCAATCAATTATTTTACCTTTCAGATCTTCACTAGGTGCCGGGAAAGTAGTAATGGCTTCATGAAATTGAGTATCAAAAGTCTCATTTTCTGTTGGAATAGCTTTTACACCATTTTGAAGCAGAAAAGAAATAAATTTTGAATAAATCAAGTCTACTCCATCTTTCACTGACTGAACATCTTCTGAAGTCTCCATTGCCTTTAATCCTCTTTCAAAATCATCCACCAACGGAAGCATATCTACCAACACTTTTTCACCAGCGGTCTTCAACAAATCAATCCGTTCCTTAAGTGTACGTTTACGGTAATTATCGAATTCAGCCATTAAACGCAGGTTCTTGTCATTAAGTTCAGCACACTTTTGTGTGATGATCTCAAGTTCATCCTCGATTTGATCTGCTGCATCCTCTGTTGTCTCTGGATTTAGTATAGGTTCATCAACTTGAGAATCTTGTTTTACATCGGGTGTTTCCTCTGTCTGGTTTTGTTTCTTCATATTGTCAGTTTATTTTTAGCATATTGATTATCCTTCACAACCAGTGTCGGATTATTCTATCTTATCAATTATTTTGCCAAAACACCCGTATTCCCTTTTTGGCAGGAATCGGGTGGCAGATTGGCAGGCATATATTTAATAGATCTTTAAAATCAAGTCAAAATGTACCTTCAGTTCTTAACATAAGTCTTATTTCCGTTGAAGCCAGTTTACGAACTTAGCGGGATTTTCATTGAAGGTATACGATTTAGTCAAAGGTATCCCATTATTATCGAGCATCACATAAAATGGTTGTGCATTTGCTCCAAATTTTGATCGCTGTAAATAGCTCCATTTATCTCCAATGGTTTCAATGGAAGTATTTCTCCCGTTTTCAAGTACTTCATACGGCTTGGACAAAGGTTTTTTATCATCCACAAATAATGAGATCAACACAAAATCTTTTTTAAGCAATTCCTTTACAGTGGGATCAGTCCATACTGAGGCTTCCATTTTACGACAATTGACACAACCAAAACCGGAGAAATCGATGATTACAGGTAATTTTTTCTCTGCTGCATAGGCCATTCCCAAATCATAATCTGTAAATGCCGGATGCACATCATTGCTATACAGATTAAAATCCTGTGTATATAATGGTGGAGCAAAAGCACCGACAGCTTTCAAAGGAGCACCCCATAAACCAGGGATCAAATAAATGGAAAAGGCAAATGACACAATTGCCAGGAATACTCCAAGTACTGAACTGTGTTTTGATTCACTATCATGGATAAAACGTATCATTCCGAGCAAATAGAAGCCCAACATGGCAAAGATAACGATCCAGAGGGTAAGAAACACTTCTCTGTCTAAAATATGCCAGCCATAGGCTAAATCTGCTACTGAAAAGAATTTAAGTGCTAAAGCCAGTTCCAGGAATGCCAGCACTACTTTTACTGAATTAAGCCATCCTCCTGATCGGGGCATTGACTTCAACCAGGATGGAAATAATGCAAACAAACTGAATGGGATGGATAATGCCACCGCAAAACCGAACATTCCGATTGCCGGTGCTAATATTGAGCCCGTGGATGACACCTGCACCAGCAGGGTACCTATGATAGGTCCGGTACATGAAAACGACACCAGTACAAGTGTAAAAGCCATAAACAGGATACTTAAGAAACCGGCAGTTGAATCGGCCTTGGCATCCAGTTTTGTTGACCACGATGAAGGCAAAGTGATCTCAAAGGCACCAAAAAACGAAATAGCAAAAACTACCAGTAAGGCAAAGAATAATAGATTGAAGACAGCATTGGTAGATAAACTGTTTAGGGCACTGGCACCAAAGATCAGGGTAATAAGGATACCCAGTAAAACATAAATGAAAATTATGGCTACCCCATACAGTAGAGCATCACGCTGTCCAAGTCTTTTATTATCCGATCGTTTCATAAAGAAACTGACTGTCATAGGTATAATAGGCCAGACACAGGGGGTCAGTAAAGCCAAAAATCCACCAAGCAAGCCTGCCAGAAAAATAAGCCATAGTGATGTGGCACCCGAAGTGCCTTCGCCTTGGCCAAAACTATTTAGTTCTTTAATAACTGGTTTCCAGTAATCTGATGTTTTTACAGGGGCAACAGCCTTTTCAGCTGCTTTAGTAATTGTTTTGATATTTCCCAGGCTAAAAGGTATTTTGCTTGGTGGCAGGCAGCTCTTATCATTACAAGCCATAAACTCGACATACCCTTTAATCTTCACTTTCGAAGCATCTTCAAATTTTATCTTTTGAATAAAAAGGGCATCACTTGAATACCAGTTTAACTCCATATTAAAATTGGCATCAAACTGTTTCAATAGTTTTGAGGGTGTCTGTATATCTCCTACTTTGATGGCATTTCTAAATGTTTCAAAAACTATGGATGTAGGATAGGGTCCTCCTTTGGGAAGTTTCAGCCCGTACAAATGCCAGCCATCATCAATCGTGGCATGGATATGTATTTCTGCTGTCTTTTCGGTTACATTTTTTTGTTCAACAATCCATTTCACAGGTTCGTAAATCTGGCCAAATGAAACAGAAGCTAGTAATAAAGCAAATATAAAAAGAGTATTTCTTTTTGACATAATTATCAATTTTAGTAACCAATTCAATTTCGAGCAGTTTATATGTTCGGTTGAGTCCAACCACTGAGGGATCATGATTCAAATCGTTTTGTGACAAGAAAACAGTTGAAGAAATGCTCCTTTAAGCATATCCGTCTGATAGCTGACACAGAAGTGTATTTAATGAAGTTAGTATACTAAACGACATAGAAGCCTATTAAGTTTAAAGACAGTATGACTTTAGTCATTTGTCCTTCGTCCTTTGTCTATCTCGTAAGCATGAACTTAAAGCTAACTCCAAAGTCGGAAGAGGATACCGGATATGATGAAGAAATAAGTGGCGTACTCATTTGTTTATTATAAAACAATTGGATATTTACTTTCGAACTGAACACGTAATCAGCAATCACTTTCAGTGTTAGGAGTTTATTTCCGCTCGATGCCTGGGTTATATTTTCGTCAATCTTACGCAATAAGGTTTTTATGTCCTTGTACGAAAAATCTGCACTCAGCTTTAAATCATTCTTCACCTTTGTTTGTTTATCTGATTTTAATCTCAGAATAACATCAAAGTCTTTTAATAAATACCCTGCTCCTACTACAAATTCATCAGTTGCTGATTCTATCAGCTGTGTACTGGAAAGGTTCAGCACCATATTGCGCGATTTCCGATATTCTACTTTACCGGTCATACTATTCTTCAACGCTACGTTTACTCCAATAAGCGGAACGAATTGTTCGTTTAAGGATACATCTGATATGGAATATTTAGAAGATGGAATGGCATATTTGTCCTGTTGCACATCACTGATATACCCAAATACGCTATTGTCCCCATTCATTCCTGTCCAGGTTTGAAATGAAGTATATGAACCGATGTTATAGGTACACGAATAGGCGTGGGTCAGGCTTACTGATTTAAACCGTTCTTTGATCCAATCTATATTCGATAACCCGTCATAACTGATTCTCCAGTTAGGAAGAACGCTCAGAAAGGATAAGAATGGATTCGTATCCATCGAATTGATATCACGCCCCGTATATGCAGCTAAGAATGATGGAATCAATACATCGGATGAATTTAGAGTATAAGCTCCATTTTTAGGATCGTATTTTCCGGTAATTTTATTTTCTTTCAAAAAGCCTGCATTCGGATAATCAGTTCCGCTATAGCTGGCATTCAAACGGTCTGCAATAACCTGCCTGTTTGCTAAGAAGGTGTCAAACAGAGTTGACTTATAATTTTGAGTGGCTGATCCTGTCTTTTTAAATGCAGTGGATAATGCGATCATGGTGATATTATAACTCCCGGTAAAGGTTTTTTTCATATCGTACATATAATCTATGGTCGTGTTCCTGGCCTCATAGCGTTTCGCAATCAAATCAATCTTAAAACCGGCTATGGGTTCAAGAGAGACTTTGATATCCAGGTCGGATGTAAATGACCTGGTTGCAAGATTTACGATAGTTGTATCTTTGGAAAGCCAGCCATTATCAAGTGCATTCTGGATGGTATGATCATCCGTCAAACCAAATACGAATTTATATCCCGGTGACATTCCGTTCGGTGTATTTGCCTGCCCCATAAAACCGGGCTGTGTGTTTAATCCAGGAAGTACCATACTGTTCGACTCACGGTAGGTAAAGGAAGCACGACGTACCATCATGAGTGTACGTGCAATAAAATCAACTGTGCTTTTTACAGGAGTTTGTACACTGGCATCCAGGGTCGTAAAACTTAACAGGACACTATCACTGCTTAAAGGCGGTGTAATTTCAACTGATGTTGGATTTTTAGTCTTATAGAACAGTGTCAGTGGCTTTCCTTTTTGGTCTACTGCGGTAAATTTCAGCTTATCACTTCCTAACCTGTGATTAATAGTAATTAGCTTATCCTTTTCAAGATTTACTTTCTGGGTATATGTCTTTGGCTGGAATTTAGGCTTTACAACATTCTGTAATGTTCCTAACCGGCGGTTTACATCTTTCAGGTATTTTGATTTATTATACAGGTTTTCAAAATTAAACTGCCCGTCCACTTGCCACGCACCCATACTGGTGGCTATGTTTCCCGGTTGTTCGGTACCGCCGCCCTGAATTTGAGCCATTCGGTTCCAGTTATAGGTAGAATTGTATGATGCATTGGATACGATCCAATCGAATAACGGGATTTTGTTGATTGGCAGGTTCCAGGTAGCTGAAAATGCCTGTTGATAGGTATATGGAGTACCCATACGTTTGATACTTGACCAGACCGTATCCCTCCAGGCTTCATAGTACTCTTTATTCATTTCAGGTGTGTGTGTTCCTTCATCAATACTGGCATTCATAGCTGTCTGGAAACTTAATTTGATAGCCCGAGACAAATCATATTTGATATCAAATTGCCTGTTCCAAATAAAGTTCGTACTATGGGTTTGGTTGTCAACACCAGTGGAGCCAGCATCGGTGGATGATAAATTTAAATCCCTCAATGTGACCTGTGAATACTGACGATCCATATTCGTAATATAGCTTACTGAAGATGGCAGATAATTTAAATTGAAGTCTTTGACAATTTTAAAAATCGGTTTGTCCAGCAGTTTTACTTTTTTAAAGGGTTCAAATGGCTTAGGATTAAACGAAAAACTATAATTCAATGCTGCACGCTCGTCTTTTACCAGGTTTTGCACTATTTCTGAACTATGTTGGTTTGTCTCGTTATACGCATAGGTAAACGTCACATTGGCAGGATCATAAAACTGAGGTGTCTTGCTCTTTATATTTACTTTTGCTCCCGAAATATTAAAACTCTTAGTAGTGTTGACTGTCTGAGCCAGGGCATTCAACGAATCCTGAGTCAATATTCTGGGTCCGCTTGCATTTTGTTTGGTTGGCAAAGCATTGAGGGCATCCTTTAACAGAACATCCTGATCAAGTGGATTGTATTTAGGTGAAAGGGTTTCATTAGTATACGAGAAATAAGCCGGGATTTTCAGTTTAACTGCCTCCGGTAAGAAACGCCCTAATTCCAGGGCAGTCGAGAAATTCATTTGATACAGGTCGTCCATACGCCTGGTCGTCACGTTGCTTTCAATACCTCCATAACCGGCAGTTTCCATGCGGCCTGAGAAGTTGATAGTCCCTACATCCGACAAGCCTACTGCGACATTGCCCATAGCTGCCCAACCGCCCGATTCATCAAACTGGGACATGCGTAATTCATCGGCCCATATTTCACCCGATTTAATCTCACCACTTCCATTGCGAACTCCAATCATGATATTTTCTACATCCGAAATGGAGGGATTCCCTTTTATCGTAATTTTATTCTTTGGCTTATCAGGGTCATACGCAGTATAAGGGATCATGTTCGAAACACTCGATGTACTGCTTTGATTGGTTATATTACGTTTCAATTTTACTTTTGTCAGTGCATCGAACGAAAAATCAAACATATTTTCCGGATACCAGACAAGTTCCCGATGGGCAGCATTATTGTCGGAATAAACACCTTCGGGGGTCAGTTTTAATGGAATTTCATATTCATAATAATTATTGACCATATCCGATCCGATACGGATAAAACATTTCAGGTCATAATCTTTCAGGTTTGTAATATCACCTGTCATTTTTTCGGCATGTACAAACATTTGCAGGCGCTTATACTGACGCATGTCATAGGTTGTATTTTTGTACACGGCCCTGGAATCATTTGGAGCCAGTCCGGTGACACGCAGTACGATCGACTGTTCGTTTTGTTGCAACAGTTGTGGTTGACCTGGATCTGTTTCACGGGTTATTCCCGGAGGCAATACATAATTAACCGGTGACTTGCTGGCGTTTTCCTCTATATTCACGGCCTGAATATCCAGCTTGCCATCAGATATCGGGGTTGTTGACTGTTCCTCAATTTTTTTAGTATAACCACGCCATTCCCCACGTACCAGATCAAGCGTTGCAAGCCTTAAATGGGCATCGTTATCAAAATTGGTCATGAACATACGTACAAACCTGATTGATTTAAAATTTCGTATACCTCCTATAGCTTCCGGATTCTCACGAATTGGAATTTTAAACTGGTACCAGGTTACATTTTCAGTCTTCCCGTTTTTAAGGATTACCGGTGAAGTAATGGCATCGGTAATATAGTTCGAGCCTACCGCCATTTTATTTTTTTCAATACTTACCTTGTATTGATAATATTTCTCATATTCATTCATGGTATTATCCCCGTTGATATCTTCATCATCAGGAATGGACGTCGCCGATGTGGTATATGATTCCACAACGTTGGTTGCATCGGGAGAATTACCTTCTGTCCCATTATAATGCTTGTAACGGGTGAGGATATCAAATTGCTTGGTATCATAATCCGAGCCCCGGTAGAAATGATAATCATCTCCGGCAGGGTCATTCACCGGTGAAAATGGATCTGCCTGCATTTTGGCTAACTCGTCAGAGGATACTGTGGTTTTAACCTGTGCCACATAATCGGAATAAGCCGGATACAGGAATTCATCTTTATCCAATAGCCCATCCAGCCCGACATCCTGTTTTTGGCGTGCACCCAGGGTGTTATCAAAGGCATTGACAGTTGATTGTGTCCTGGGAACCCTTCCCCAAACGGTAGTATCTGTTTTTGTGATATCACCATCAATCGGTAATCCCGATTCGTACGATTTTTTCCCATCTTTCAGGATATCCTCACTGACATCTCCCAGGTTAAAATATAAATCTCCCGTTTTTTCAGCAGTCATGCCTCCGTTCACATACGGATCCATCATCCAGAATTCGATATATTCAATGTTCGACACTTCAAAGTCGGTGGCATCCATCTTTCGCATGATGCCTCCCCAACGATTTTTCGGATTCTTCAATGTTCCATCCGGGTTCATTCCTTGTACGTCCAGGTTATAAGGACCACGCTCGTTCGGGTAAAACGAAAGGTTCATAACAGTCAGTCTGGAGGTCTGCGTTGCCAGGGTTTGTTTGTTAGGGAAAATTTCTGAAACATACACATCCCTTGTCAGGTTATTCGACTGAGTTTCCAGGTCGTTGCGGATATAGTCCGGATTCGATCGGGTATCACTGTTGTTGAATACCGGGTCAACATAATACCAGGCCAACAACCCTCTGTTTTTCCCGTAATTGATATCGTTACTTAATTTAGCTTCCGGAAAAAGTGGATTGGTGGTGTTGCTGTAAGGCGTACTGGCTAAATACCAGTTTGCCGGATAGTGAATATCAATGGAAGTCTGCGTCGATTCAAAATCGTCGATATAAGCTAACCCTGCTGAACCTACCACGTTCGAATGTCCCGGTATTAGCTGGGCAATTTCTGCGTTGACAGCTATAGTTGAGGGCTTTGTGGCATTCATAAAAGGCAACTTATTTAACATATTGGTCAGGAATTGCGATTCTGTACGCCACGAGGTGTTCATCCCCCAAATAGTATTGGATATCGGTTCACTTCCTGTATTCACTTTGGTAGTCAACGGCATTTCCGAAAGGTGCATGATAGTACCGCCGACACTGAAATCCTTATTAAACTTATATTCCAGGTGTGTTCCCAGCAAAGTCTTGCGCTGCATGCTGAACATCGATTGGTTTTCAAGCTTCACATCAATATTGGTCCCCGATTCAATCAACCCGGTATTGATGATGGTCACAGTCCCCATGGTATAATCCACCGTATAATCCTTGTTTTCCACCAGGGTTGCACCGCCGGCAGTGACAGTCACCGAACCACGGGGTACATTCATCGCATTCAGGCGTATTTCCGATCCCGAGGATGCCTTGTATTCACCCACCAGATGGAATTTGTTTTTCTCACTGTATTGCTGGGCTACCACCAGGGTGGAGTCATACAACTCCTGATAGACATATTTGCCGGCATACGCATCGCCTATCTGCTGTTTCAGGAATGATCCAAAAGGTTCCAATACCGGGAAAATAATACGTCCTGATGAAGATTGTACAGTTAATCCTTCAACATAATCGAATTTTCCATCCGGATTAGGTGCATTCTTTGAATCCAGGTTATCCAGGTTCAATACTCGCAGCAACAATTCATTTTTCCGGTTTCCTTCGGTCAGATAACGTAGGTCGGTACCTATCGAATCGTTTCGGTAGGTTATATTCATGATAAACTTATCCGGTTGTATCTGAAGAGCTCCTAGGCTATAGACGTTCTTCATCATCAAATCCCACGATTTCAATTTGGTGGATTGCGATGTTCCTTTCAATAATTTCAATACCAGGGCCGGATTTTTCACATCACCCTGTGTATCGGTTACCGGGTCGGTGGAGAATTCACCTACCTGATAGACTTGTCCGCCATAGGTATATTCATAGGCAACACCCAGGACTTCATCCGGATTCAAGGTTGTTCGCAACGAAATGATTCCCAGGGTTGAACTGATAGTATATTCTGAGGCATCCAGCTTACGGGCACTTTCAATTTTTTCGTAATCTTCACCGCCGTTAAAGCTGTTCGGGAGGGCACTATATCGGTCTGATAATTTTGAATTCGTTTTTTGGATATCCCTGATTCCCGGGATGGCGGTTATCTCGTTGTAGAGTGAATTTGCTTTATTGGCAGGATATTTAATGCCTGGGTTAGTAACTGTCCAGTGATTATTATCTATCACATCGGTTTCCGCCAAATCCATAAAAGCTACGATATTGCGGGCCTGATCGTACACACCCCGTTTATTGGTTACCCATACTTCCACCCGGTTAATCGTTACTCCAGAGGCAATATAAGGAAGTTTGCTCATTGACGTTTGATAATTATCCCTGAAATAGTGGGCTAAAAAGAAATGCCTGTTTTCGTCGTAATTATCAACCCCTATGTCAAACTTGGTTGTCTGGACTCCACCTTTCGAACTGACTGTCTGGGTTTGTGATTCCTGCTGTGAAGCCAGGGCCACCACATTCAGTTTACCAAATTGCAATTCAGCTTTGATACCAAACAGTGCCGTACTCCCGGTGATCAGTGAGCTTGTAAGTGGCATGCTGACATTCCCTGCTTCAATATTTTTGATAATATCGTCTTCTTTCCCTTTGTACGACAGTTTCACCATCTTCTGGTCAAAATCAAAACTGGATTCGGTGTTGTAATTCAAGCCAAAATTCACTTTGTCTCCCACACTCCCGGTAACATTCATCTGTATCTTTTCATTGAAATCAAAGATTTTCGAAGTCCGCATCCGTTCTGTCAGAGCCGGATTCTCCACTGTATTACTCTTGAATCCGAATACCAGTTCTGCCGAACCCTGGGTCTTGATCTGTACACCACCGGGACCAAATACTTTATCAGCAGGTCCGATATTAAATTTCATATCCGAAAGTGAAAATTTATCTTCATTATTCAGACTTGACTTCGAATTTTTTTCTTTCCAGTAAGTCTGCATATCCCGTTTCGCCGTAAAGTTCCGGTATTCCTGCCCGGACATTAAAAAGGGAGTAGTAACTTCGGTATTCCCTACAAAAGTCCGTAGCACATAGTTGCCTGATTTGGAATCATATTCTACCACCGACTTCAGGTTATCCGGCTTGGGAGCATCCATCGGGTACTTTTGTGTCAGATCCTCGTATGTATCTTGTTTGTACTTTTTTATCGGGAATTTTGGGGTAGTGTGTTGGACAGTATCCTGGGGGGGTACGATAGGTTCAGAAGGGTGGGCATCAACAGCATGATGTTCACTGGCAGCTACAAAAACGTAGGCTGAGCTCAGTACAATGCCACAGATAAGTATTTTAGCGAATGTTTTATTTGTAAAAATCATAAATAATTTTTGCTTCTGTAAAATAAAATTTGCTTTTTTTGAATCCTTAACCCTTGATTTTTAAAGGACAGTCATCAATTAGCCTTCATGATTATGAATACTTATTTTTCAATCTGATATCTTATTCCGTAATATTATAGTTAACAACGCATTATATCTTTACTAAATACTTGAAGTTTGTGGTTTCAAGTTTGAGGTTTGAAGTTTGAAGTTTGAAGTTTGATGCTCTGTCTTTGACTCCCCACTACCTACTCCCCACTACCTACTCCCCACTACCTACTCATTCCTTACCTCTTACTCCTTCCTCTTACTCCTCAAAGTCTTACATCATTTTCAACGCCAGCTTAATCAGCTGTTCCACTCTCAGGGTTGGCTGTTCCAGCAGGATCCGTTCCACAGTCTTTTGGGAGGTTGCCGGTGCAAATCCAAGCATTATTAAGGCCGAAATAGCTTCTTCCTTCTGTTCGGAGTTCTTATTTTTGGCAAAGTCAGGCATTTCACTTCCACCCGTACCTTTTACAATTTTATCTTTCAAATCCACAATGATCCGTTGAGCTGTTTTGATGCCGATCCCTTTGATGGCATTCAATGCCGATACATTTCCCGATGCAATCATTTCCTGGATTTCCTGTGCCGAGTAGCCCGACATAATCATCCGTCCGGTGTTGGCACCAATGCCCGATACCGATATCAACAACAGAAACAACTGGCGTTCACTCTGGTACCTGAAACCATACAGCACATGAGCATCTTCGCGAATTGCTTCGTACACAAATAACTTAGCCGTTTTTTGATCTCCTAAGAAAGTAAAAGTAGGTAAAGTGATATTTATAAAGTATCCGATTCCGTTTGTCTCAAGGACAGCGTTAGCAGGAGTTAGTTCGGTTATTTCACCTTTAATATAGTCGATCATTCAATTCTGGATGGTTGGTTTTATTATCTTATTTTAACTTGCAAATATACTAAAATTTTAGGTTCAACACAAATAGATAGGTCATTTCGCTCCAAACTTTAGTTCCTGCAAAATCAATAACGAATTAATTAAAAAATTAGTACAATTCAAAGGGTTAAATCTGAAAATAAGTTGCTTCTTGAATAGAATGTTGTGTTTAATGTCGATTCGAGTGCTGATCTACACGAATTTGGCATATTCCTACAATAAGTATTTTTTTATCAGAATTCATCTCCAACAAATCAGAGGTGATCAGGATACACAAATCCGTTCCAACTGGTTGAAATAAGATCTGCTTTCAATCCGCCCTATCTGCCTGTGCCCAGGTTCTAATCTTCTGAATTCGACAGGGGGCATTGGATTGTTCCGATTATTTAGTTCCCTTCGCCTGCATCTGAACCATTTATTTTCAGATTAAACGAAACAAAGCCATAGCTTTCTTGTTTTAAGTAGGAGATTGAAAGTCAATAACCACTAATTCCATAAGACATGAAACAAGTAAAAATTATTCTTTTCCTCTTTTTTGCAACTACTTTGTTCAGCTACGGCCAGTTTAAAATTCCTGCACTGCCATTTAAATACAGTGCACTCGAACCAACCATCGATAGTGCTACAATGTATATTCATCACGATTTTCATCATGCTGCATATGCCGCCAATCTAAACAAAGCATTGGAAAAATACCCCGAATTGTACAAAAAGGATATCCTGGAGTTGATTCAACACATCAGTGTTTTACCCGCCGATATCCAGACTGCTGTACGAAATAATGGCGGTGGATTCTACAACCACAGTTTCTTTTGGAGTATCATGGCTCCTGCCGGCACAGCTCCAATGACTCCTAAATTAGAAAAGATACTGATTGATAATTTTGGAAGTATCGATGCCTTTAAATCAGAGTTCGAGAAAGCTGCCGTAGGTAGGTTTGGTTCCGGGTGGGCCTGGTTAATCAAGGATAGTGCGGGCAAACTACGCATTATTTCAACCCCGAATCAGGATAATTCGCTCATGCAGGATGCGGTGGTAAAAGGAAAACCTGTACTGACCATCGACGTCTGGGAACATGCCTACTACCTGAAATACCAGAATAAACGGGTTGCCTATGTCAAGGCATTCTGGAACGTAGTAAACTGGACAGAAGTCGAAAAATTAATCGGACAATAACTTTTTATAACTCATAAAGCCTCCTTTTCAGGGAGGCTTTTTTTGTATGTTACATATTGTTTACAAAATTCATACATAAACACGTTTTATTTTCACAACTTTAAAATGAAAGTTGTTGAAAGGATTTTGAATGGCTACATTCTGTTATTTTAGCCAATACTTTTCCTTGTTGGTTCCACCATCATATCGAGACCCTATCGGTGATGTTCCATATATATTCCATATATGTTCCATATATGATCCATATATATTCCAATATTATAAAGATATGGAATATATATGGAATACTATTGGATCATGAATTTATTATTTATGGATTTTCAGCGTTATGGTATTGACATCGTGAGGAGTAAGTGAAGAGAGGAATGCGTTCCGTGTTCCGTGTTCCGTGTTTCGTGTTCCGTGTTTGAAAGGTTTGAAGTTTGAAGTTTGAAGTTTGAAGGGTTTGAGGTTGAAGATGTGCACTGCGTTCAATGTTCAGTTGCTGACGACCCGTTCGCTTGTACCAGCATTCTTAGCAGTAGTGAGCGGGTCGATAAAAGCACAACTCACAACTCTCCTCTTGTTGCTTCATTCTGTAATTGTCTAACAGTAGAAAATGAGTTTAAGAAATAAAATGGGTTGAAGGTTGAAAGGGTTGAAGGTTGAGGAAGTGCACTGCGTTCAATGGTATCGTTCCGTGTTCGGTGTTCTGTGTCAGAGTTTTGGGTGTTTTATCTGGACAGTTCGATTGCAGGTGATGGCTTAAACTACCTTTCCGTTTACTATTAATCAACAACAGCTAACAAAATGGAGTAAAACCCATCAACGTAAATTTTCAATGGATAATGCAAAACACGAAACACAGAACACGAAACACGAAACATTGAACGCGGAACGTCAGCTGCTTTGTTCATCTTTTAAGTTCACGTCAATGACATCATCGAGTTTAGTTGTGTAACAGGGGGATAGTAGTTCATTTTTAAGTTTCCATTTACGGTCGAAGCCCTGGGCAGCGAGTTTTACCTTTTGTTTACCATACGAATTATTCAGGCTATCCATGACGGTCATGATACGGTTATATTTTTCACGGTTGCGGGTATCAAACAAATCAGCCTGTAAGGGTCGTTCAGGGACAATCTCACTGACAATGACCCCTGCTTTCTTATACCGGTACCCTTCGGCATAAATGGATTTCAAACCCCGCAAGGCATAGTTTATCAATTCGGTAGAGTCGTTGGTGGGCACCGAAAGCTGCATCACCTTTTGATTGTAGTATTGTGCCTGGTTTGTAGCAAAAGGATTGGTATGAATGAACACGGTGAGCACGCAGCCATAGGAATGCTGGGCGCGTAATTTCTCGGCACAGCTGGCTGCAAAATTAGACACTGCCTCCGATATGGGAGCCAGTTCGGTAAGCCGCTCCCCAAAACTGCGTGAAGTACAGATCGATTTCTTATCGACAGGAGTTTCCATTTCAAAACAAGGAGTACCCCGCAACTCCATCCAGGTACGCTCCCCCACTACCCCCATGGTATGGCGCACCCAGCTCTTGGAACGCTGTGTAAAGTCCCAGGCGGTATTCACGCTATAGTACTGTAATTTCTTTGAAAACCTACGGCCAATGCCCCAGACATCACCTATCTCAGTCAGCTTTAATGCCTTTTCACGCTTATCGTCGGTATCGATAATACAAACGCCTTTATAATTCCTGTATTTCTTGGCAAACTTATTCGCCACCTTGGCCAGGGTCTTGGTAGGTGCAATGCCCATACTGACGGGAATGCCGGTATTGCGTGTAACCGTACGCACTACTTTCTCTCCGTATTCTTTCATATCCACGTTTTCAAATCCATCGAGCAATACAAACGCTTCGTCGATGGAATACACTTCCATTTCAGGGGCAAACGTAGCGATGGTGTTCATCACCCGATGCGACATATCCCCGTACAGGACGTAATTGGAAGAGAAAACATGTACCTGGTTTGTTTCAATCAGTTCCTTCAGCTTATAGGCCGGTTCACCCATGGGAATACCCAATTTCTTAGCTTCGGAGGAACGTGCAATAACACACCCATCGTTGTTGGAAAGTACCACGATAGGCTTGCCGTTGAGCGAAGGATTGAAAACCCGTTCGCACGAAGCGTAGAAATTATTGCAGTCAATTAAGCCGAACATGGGGAAGAAGAGTTAGAAGAGTTTGAAGAGTTTGAAGTTTGGAGTTTGAAGTTTGATAGGTTTGAGTGTTCAGTATTCTGCGTTCCGCGTTCCGTGTTCCGTGTTTTGGGTATTGGGTATTGGGTATTGGAGTGTTTGTTATCTGTTCAATAGTTCAAAACCCGCAACCTTTCAAACTTCAAACTTTTCAAACTCTTCAAACATCAAACCTTTCAAACATCAAACCTTTC
>Ga0302286_10000587_pt1 | contig 29545 bp, 17 predicted proteins | sample III_Fen_E2_3_FD_198765 | JGI IMG/M metagenome (GOLD analysis project Ga0302286, IMG submission 198765) | Peat permafrost microbial communities from Stordalen Mire near Abisko, Sweden - III_Fen_E2_3 | ecosystem: Environmental > Terrestrial > Soil > Wetlands > Permafrost | place: Sweden: Abisko...
TATTTTCAAATGCATCAAGCCCTACCGGTTGCATTCTACCCAGCCTGATTAATTCCTCCACCTTTTTGATGTTGACAGCACTCCAATTACTCTTCGGATTTCTCGGGGTGAAACGGATGCAGTAACTTTCTGGATCAATGGTGTTGCGAATACCATCAATCCAGCCAAAACATAAGGCTTCATCAACCGATTCTGACCAGGTCATGCTTGGTCGTCCAGATCCCACTTTATAATAACCCACCAGCAATTCAATTTCATCCCGGTGATTTCTACCCAACCACTTTCTGAAATCTTCACGAGTTGCAAAAAACACAACCTTGTTCTGGTTCCCCTTTGTCATTGGATCTCTATCCTCCTGAAATTTAAATCCTGAAAATCGTAACTGAAATCCGTTAACGGAGAAATCGCTTTCATATGAAATCCGCTTGCTTTGCCTTCTGTATCAAGGTCGAAAATCGCAAAAGCATCTGCATTCATGCTCCGGTTAATCCATTTAACTACAAATGTGTTGCCTTTGTAAAAGCTCATCTCGCCCCTCAACTGTGGCGATCGGACTGAATGAAACCATAGTTTCCCGTGATCCGATGAAATCTTCACATTTCCCAGCCAATCGTCCCTGAATTGCCCCTCATAGGTATTCACATCAAATCTTGAATTCCCTGAGTTTAGAACATTATCCACTTCGATCTGGATTCTCTTCGACAATTCATCCGATTCCTTCTCATTTTTAGTCACCAGTGTGTCGTAGTGCGACACCCAGTCTTCAGGTACAAAACCGAGATAGCTATCTTTAATCGTATTGGTTACAGCACTAAACGCTGCCCCGGATTCCTGATTGGTCAATACGACGATACCGAGTTTTAATTCCGGGAGAAGGGTCACCTGGGTGACCATTCCCTCCATAGCGCCGGTATGACTGACCTGCCTGGTACCTTTCACATCCGTCAGAAACCAGCCCAATCCATAGGCGTTGAAATGACTGTCATACTTATCTGGCCTGACCGGCATATTGGTTTGTGCACCCCACATTTCTTTTTGAGTACCTGAACTGAAAAGTTGATTTTTCAGGTCTTCACCGTATTTCCCCTTATTTAGCTGAGTGATCATCCATTTACTCATGTCTGAAATACTTGAATAGATCCCTCCGGCAGAACATTCACCCGAAGGCAGGTCATGCCGGGTCACCACCTGAAGCTTTTTATCACCAAATGCATGCCCGTCAATCACATTGGTCTTATCTTTTAATCGTGACCAGGAAGCTGCAGAATGATTCATCGCCAGGGGTTTCATAATTTGCTCCTCTACAAACTGTTCCCAACTCAAACCTGATACGCGGCTTACCACCTCGCCGGCAACCATGTAGAGTAAATTGTCGTAATCAAATTTTGTTCTGAAGGGTGTAACCTGTTTTAAATACTTCAGGTTGTAGATGATATCTTTTATGGTAAAATCAGTCGAATCGGGCCAGATCATCAGGTCCCCTGCACCCAGTCCCAGTCCACTGCGGTGAGTGAGCAAATCGCGGATGGTAAAATCTTCCGTCACATAAGGATTATACATCCTGAATTCAGGGATGTATTTGATTACTTTATCGTTCCACGACAATTTCTTCGAATCGACCAAAATAGCCAGTGTGGCGGCAGTAAAGGCCTTGCTATTCGAAGCAATGCCAAACAAAGTATTTTCATCTACCTTTTTGTCGGACTTTAATGAACGGACACCATAGCCTTTTAAATGTATCACCTTCCCGTCTTTCACCACAGCAACAGCCATTCCGGGTACTTGAAAGGTTTTCATCGTTCGTTCAACCAACTGATCGATTTCTGCAGTAGTAATAGACTGTGAAAAAACCGATCCAAGGCAAAAAAGCAAAACCACAAAACTTAATATATACTTTCTCATAAAACTAAGGGTTCATTTTAAACTATTGATATTAGCAGTTAAGAATTATAGCCAATAGACTTTGAGCAATTCACATGAAGAGTTTGTTCCTTTTCCGGCGCAGCTTATGTCTCCAGGGATTAATTAACTGACTAATAAGCACAAGCAATATTCCACCAACAATAACAGGCAATAGAAATCGAACCTGTTTATCTGACTTATTCAGATTGACCAACAGATAAATCATGGACGAAATGATCAGAATAGCACCAAAAAAAAGGAGAATATTGCCAAAGATAGTAACACTGCGGTTCTGCTTTGCCTTTTGGTTATTCTGGGTTTTTAAAACTCTCTTTTTTATCATTGGTCAAAATATTGGATTACAATTCTTTTATCCTGATATTTCTGAATTTCAAGTCCGACCCATGTCCCAGGAAACCGATATTTCCCTTGTGGCGCAGTAATCCGGGATGATCCTTATGATCGACCGTTCCGTTCTTGCTGGCTTCTTTCATGTTTCCATCCAGAATAACGGTGCCGTTCAGGGTTATTTTAACATCGTCCCCTTTAACAATCACTTCCTGATAATTCCATTCGCCCACAGGTTTAAGAAATCCTCTCTTTGCCGGAATAACCCCGTAAACAGAACCATGGTACTGATAAGGCTGTAAATCCTTGTATATATCGGCGGTGTTGTCAAGAATCTGTAATTCCTTGCCGACATATGCTGCATCGCCTTCAAGCGGCGCATGAATACCAAGTCCATTGTTTGCCCCGGGAGTCAGCTGAAATTCAAACCTGAAAATAAAATTGGAGTATTCCTTTTCAGTGAAAATATTGCCATGACCACCTTCTTTGGGACTCACCACTATCATTCCGTTTTCAGGAACATAATCTATTTTGTCGCCGATCCAGTTATTGAGGTCCTTCCCGTTAAATAACAGCTTAAATCCGTCAGTTTCTTCCTCCCGGCTTAGTTGATTTTCATTGGCATTCAATTCTTTCACAAACAAATTACGGAATGCAAGGTTGGTGCCGTGGGCCTGCAATTCAATGGCATCCTTTGCAAATATTGGAATTGATCGATCCCAGTAATTTTCCATCACCACATTGTCGACAACAAGAACTCCGTTCAGGTATACCGTTACCCGTTCTCCAACCATTTTTATGCGGAAGGTATTCCAATCGCCAATGGCATTATCGGCCAGTACCAAAGGTTTACTCGCATTCTTCTGGTTGTTGTACAATCCGCCTGACCCCACCTGTGCTCCGACATCAACACGGGAAGTATCCCAGATTTGAACTTGTGGTGAACCGCGAAGGTATATGCCACTATCGCCGTTTTTGCTTATTTTCCAATCAACCAGCATCTCGAAATCACCGTACATTTTCCGGGTGCACAGGTTATCGCCATCGCCGTTAAAAACAATGCAACTGTCCTTTACAGACCAGTTAGTCAGCATCTTCACATCTGCCTCAGCCTGGGCCTTGGCCAGCTCGTCCTGACTCATCTTTGCCCTGATAACCGGATTTTTCACCAACCCATGCCAGCCGCTCAAATCCCTGCCGTTAAAAATACTCTCATATCCCTTTTCCTTAGGCATCTTTTCAAGGTATTCCCGCACATCAATGACGTCATACTGACTGTCAGGGCCGGTCATTTTACTCATCACTTTGGTCAGTACTCCTGAGACAAATTCCCCGGTCAGTCCATTTTTCATTCCTGAAGAGGGTAATGCCAGATATTTAGCCGTTGAAGCTGCTTTTGCTCCCAGCTCCTGATCGTCGATATATTGCGACACAAAAACGAGTGAAAGGAAGGTCTTTACATTCCCTGCGGCTTCTATTACCTGTGTCCTTTCTTCTGCGTTTGCCGATGCAGGCATCAGTTTCCCGATCATCAGTAATTTCTGATCGTCAGGTAAATTCGAATTCAGTATAATCTTCAGATAAGCTTTCATCGCATTCATCCGGCTTAATTTCATCGCGGGATCGGTGAACACGGCAAATAGGCGTGGTGCTGCTGATACATCTTTCCAGTTCGACAGGGATACAAACGCTGCTTCACGCTCTGCAGGACTGCCGTCCTTCAGCAAATCAACAACCATCTTTAGTGCTTTCGGAGTATCCAGTGAAGCAAGTACAGGAATCAATTTTTCAGTCAATCCACCGTTGTGTCCAGCTTTTGACACCACCTTTTCCTCCCCGGTACTTACGTTTCTAGCTATTCTATTTTCCTTCTCATCTTGTATCTCTTTAAGTACCAGGTTTGCATCCGGTTTCTTCGGTCCAGAATAAATGGCGATTAATGCCTTCTGAATATTATCAGCTATTTCAGAAACAATATTCCCTTTAAGTATTTCTATTAATTCTGCAGCATTCTCAGGTCCTGAAACACTTACGAGTGCAGCAGAAGCCGCCAGTCGTATTGCTGAATTCTCTGATTTGCAATATTTCACCATTTGCGGGTAGGTTTCAGTGGCACTACGACTTCCCAGTACGTTAATGAGAACTACTTTCCCGGCATCGTTCATCCCTTCGAGCTGTGCCACCAGCAAACCGCTCTCCTTTACAGAACAGGTAGTCAGCAATGCATTCTCAATTTCTGTCCTATCGGTAGCGGTATTGGCTTTCTTCAACTGATTAAGCAAAACCGGAACTGCCTTAGCCTTTTGATTCACAGCCAAAGAACGTATAGCTTCCGTCCGTACCCGTTCATCGGTTGCACCCAGATTGGGTAGAATAGCTTTTTGCAGCACTTCACCTTCAGTACGATTGGCCAGGAAATGCATAATCTCAGCCTGCGTTTCGGGGGAGGCTTTTTTCATCACACTAACCCACGATCCAATGTTGGCGCTGCTCAATTGAGAAGCAGTATTATTTAATACAGATATCCTGTAAACTTTATCCTTATGCTGAATTTCTTTCAGAAATAAATCATTGGTTCCAAATCCCGGCACAGCCATCGCCGATGAACGATAGACCATTTGATTGTCCTGAACACAGTTTTTCATTACAGCCTCGCACAACGGATTGCTTAGTTTAGTCTCACCCTGTTCTGCCAAACGTTTGGCATACTGAAGATAGGCCACTATTGTTTCTGCCTCATCGGAATGAAACTTAACTGCCTTCGCAGCTGCCTCGAAAGTCGGGAGTGAAGATTTTCCCCCGATAGCAGCCAGGGAGGCATACACCTGTTTCAGCAAATCCACTTTTGCAGTTTGAGTAAGTTCAATCAAATAAGATTCAGCCGGTTGATATTTCAGCTGACCCAATGCTTTTACCATCGCGATCTGCTGCATATCCTTTTTATCCCGGATGCTTTTCAGAATTAAGGCTCCTGACTCCGGTTTCCCAATGCTGATTAAGGCCGCCAGGGTTGGGGCATATAAATCACTTGAATTCAGGTATTTCTCAAGGCCTGATACCGATGCTACACCACCGCAATACTGCAGCCGCCGAATAAAAAATGCACTGACCTCTTTATCTGTTGCTTTTTCGGTAGCCGAAAGCAATGCACTTTCAACCAGCTTCCGTTCATTTTCACGATTTGGAGCCCCGGCATACTGTGCCAGGCTCTCCAGTGCCATTCGGGCCTGTGTATCATTGCCGGTTCCCGGGGGGACGACCAGATCGCAAAACCTTGCAATTCCTGCCGCTCCGGTTTCAATCATCTGAACCATGAGCTTATTGGTGTGATCGCTGTTTTGGGCAGGAAACTGAGCCAGGGCATCAGCCACTTTAGTCTCAAGACTGCGGTTATCCTGTGCAAAAGCAGGAGTAATAAGCAAAAGAGCCAGTAATGCGACCAATATCTTTGTTGTAATTTTTATCATTTCATTTGTGTTTTGTGAATATAAATTTGCAATTCATAACCTGTATCTCGTAACCCGTAACTTGAAACTTGAAACTTTGAACTTGAAACTTTGAACTAAATCCTCCATTCCCCCCTCATCGGTTGATTGATCAGCTTATTGGCTTCCTCATCGTTTACAAAAGTCTGACTTACAGGATCAAATTCAAGTGTCCGTCCCAGTCGCAAGGCAATTCCGCCCATGTTCACAATGGTTGCTGAACGGAATCCATTCATTTCATTAAGCGCAAATTTCTGACGTGTCCGAACCGATTCGCTGAACACACCTATCTGGGGTTCAGGATCTGGAAGCGTATCAATCAGTGCCTGCAGGTTTGGAATGTCCGATTTAAACCCTTTGTATATCTTTCCGTTTGGACCTTCGATGTAAGCCGCACTCTGATCCTTATTTTCCCCATCCAGTATGATTTGACCTCCATCTGCATAGGTATAGGTAATCCTTCTCCATGTCCCGGCTGCATCATAATCCTGCTGGGGGGCATCCACTTCCACTTTTACCGGACTTGTATGATCTTTCCCAAGCATATACTGCACCGGATCGATGTAATGTTGTCCCATATCACCCAGGCCGCCGCTGTCATAATCCCAGTATCCGCGGAAAGTCTGATGAACACGGTGAGGGTTATAAGGCTTGTCGGGAGCCGGTCCGAGCCACATGTTGTAGTCGAGTACTTCAGGAACGGGCTCAGGGGTCAGGTTGGTTTTCCCAACCCAGTAGAATTTCCAGTCAAAACCTGTCACTCCGCTAATGGTAACCTTCAAAGGCCAGCCCAACACGCCACTGTCGATTACTTTCTTCAAAGGCTTTACCGGAGTGCCCAATCCATAAAAATTATCTTTAAACCTGAACCAGGTATTGAGCCTGAACATTTTTCCCGTTGCATTCATCGCTTCAACAACCCGTTTCCCTTCACCAATGGTACGGGTCATGGGTTTTTCGCACCACACATCTTTACCTGCCTGTGCAGCCATCACCGACATGATTCCATGCCAGTGAGGTGGTGTGGCGATGTGCACGATATCGATTTCAGGACGGAGAAGCAATTCACGGAAATCGGAAAATCCTTTCACTTCCGAACCTACTTTTTTTAGTGTAGATGATAAATGATCTTTATCGGCGTCACAAATGGCAAGTAAGCGGGTCCCTTCGTAGACAATGTGATTCTGTCCCATACTCCCGACGCCGATTATGGCCTTGGTCAACTGATCACTGGGGGCAAGAAACCCGTTTCCGCCTAAAACATGCCGTGGAATTATGGTAATGCCTGCAATGGCTATCAGCGATTTCTTCATGAAATCGCGGCGATTGTTCATTCTTTCAATCATATATTGGTTTTAGGTGTGTCCCGTTTTAACGCAGTTAATTTACGATAAATAAACCATTTGACGTAATAAATTAGCGATAATTAATTGAATATCTTGCTGGGAATTTTGTCGTTTGATTCATCTCAAAGTGTTCATCTTCCTAAGGAATTACTGGTGTTCAATCTCTTCTAAAGCTTATACACTTAATAACCTCCAACACGCTATGTCCAAATAAGTCTCACTCGAATACTTTAATGACGGGGCTGTTTGTTTTAAATGCCATCCCTCATTTGTTCTGAAAGCAATTGATGATTGATACATTGTCAACTTATGAAAACGATATATCCGACTGAAATTCTTTACCTTTGTTGATAGACAAATCTCAGGAAAACAATTCACAAATAAGCGGGGATACATTGTCCCAAATAAATACCAATCCTATAATGCAATACGAATCAAATCCCCAGCTTGAACTTGCTTTTAACTTTCTGCAATATACCAATCAGAATATTTTCCTGACCGGCAAAGCCGGAACCGGCAAGACCACTTTTTTACGTAACCTTAAGATACTTTCACCGAAACGGATGGTGGTTGTTGCTCCAACCGGTGTGGCGGCCATCAATGCAGGCGGCGTCACAATCCATTCATTTTTCCAGATGTCGTTCGGACCCCAGATACCCGTGGATCCCGATCAGCAGCGACCCATGATTGTCCCTGCAGATGGCAATGTTGCTGCCGGAATCAAACGCTTCAGCCGTGAAAAGATCAACATCATCCGCAGCCTTGACCTGCTCGTAATCGACGAAATTTCCATGGTTCGTGCCGACATTCTGGACGGAATTGATGAAGTGCTGCGCCGCTATAAAAACCGTTTCAAACCCTTTGGCGGAGTTCAGTTGCTCATGATCGGCGACCTGCAGCAATTGGCTCCTGTTGTCAAGGAAGAGGATTGGGCCATGCTGAGAGCTTATTACGACACTTGCTTCTTCTTCAGCAGCCGTGCCCTGAGACGATCCAAATTTGTAGGCATCGAACTGAATCACATCTTCAGGCAAAGCGACCAGCGGTTTATCGATTTACTGAATAAAGTGCGCGAAAACCGCATGGACATGGAAACCCTTCAGGAATTAAACAAACGCTATATTCCCGGCTTTAATCCTGAAGAAAAGGAGGGCTACATCACCCTCACCACACACAACTACCAGTCGCAGCAAATCAACGACGCTAAACTGGATCACCTGAAAACCAATGTTTACCGATTCACCGCAGACGTAAAAGGCGAATTCCCTGAATACTCCTTCCCCACCGATCCAGAGCTGGCTTTGAAAGTCGGAGCCCAGGTCATGTTCGTCAAAAACGACATGGAGAAGCGCTTCTATAACGGTAAAATCGGTAAAATAACCGGAATTGACGATGATCTTGTTCATGTGCTTTGCCCCGGAGAAACCTTTCCTATCGAAGTTGAACGGGCCGAATGGCAAAATGCGAAATATACCCTCAATGAAACGACCCAGGAAATCCAGGAAGACGTCATCGGTACCTTCACACAGTTTCCGCTCAAGCTGGCCTGGGCCATCACCATTCATAAAAGTCAGGGACTCACCTTCGAAAAAGCCATTATCGATGCACGGGCCTCCTTTGCCCACGGACAGGTCTATGTGGCCCTGAGCCGCTGCAAGACTCTCGAAGGATTGGTCCTCAGCTCCCCGATAGCCGATTTCAGTGTTAAGAACGATACTACTGTCATACAATTTACCGACAACATTGAACGAAATCAGCCCGGTCCTGCCGAACTGGAACAGTCGCGTAAAGATTACGTAAGGCATCTGCTGGGTGATCTGTTTGATTTTAAGTCCATGCAGCGCCAGATTCACTACCTGCTGAAGCTTTGTGAGGAACATTCGGCACAGCTGTTGGGTACGCTTAAACCCCAATTGCTCAGTATGACTCAGCCCCTGCAGACCGAACTGATCGAAGTCGCCGCTAAATTCGATCACCAGATCCATCAGTTGATTTCGAAAACACCCAATGCCGAAGAGAATGAGCAACTTCAGGAACGGGTAATGAAAGCTTCCGCCTATTTCTCCGGGAAACTGGAACACGTTATTATTCAATCCTTTGCCCAGGCTACTTTCGATACTGACAACAAGGCCATCCGAAAGAGTTTTAACGAGGCTGCCGATAAACTCCGCAAGGAGATTCAAACCAAAAAAGTATGCCTCGAATTATGCTCCAACGGGTTTAAGATCAAAACCTTTCTCGAAACACGGTCGAAAGCAGCCATCGAACAACCTGATACCGGCTACAAAGGTCCTTCCTCAGGCAGTTCATCCAGCTTCACCATGCATCCTGAGCTATATGCCCAACTGAAGAAATGGCGCGAAGCAAAAGCCGATCTGTTGAATTTTGATATCAGCCGTGTCCTGCCGCAGAAAACCCTGCACGAGATTGTACAGACCCTTCCTGCAAGCAAATCAGCTTTAAAAGCAGTCAAGGGAATGGGCGGAACCCGAATGCAGCAGTTTGGCAGGGAGATCCTGGAACAAGTGATTACCTATCGACGCCAAAAAGGATTGGACCTACCCGTTGGCGCCGATAAAGAAATTGAAAGCGCAGGACTGTCTTCCCAGGAAACCAGTTATCAGCTCTTTAAAAGCGGGCAATCCATCGTTGAAATTGCAAAGGAACGTAGCATGGCCGTTTCCACCATCGAGGGACATCTCGCCCTTTATGTCGGCACCGGCGAGCTGGATCTCAACCGTCTGGTGGAACCTAAAAAAATCAAAGCCATCCTGGCTTGCATCGAAAAACAAAAGACTCGTGGAATGAATGAACTTCGTTCAGCCTTAGGCAGCGATTACAGCTATTCTGAAATCCGCTTCGTACTGAAGCACCTTGAGGCAAACCGATAAGAATTAAATCCTGAAGATTTTCAAACCCTTAAGCACGCAAAACCATCACTCACATTGCATTGCCGAACGACTAATCAGCAGTCCGCCCGGCTCAACACGCACCAAATTTTATTGACCGCCGAACTGAAAGCCTCATCCTTCGGATGCCTATCGGGAAAGGATCTCGTGTCACCTTGTGTATACCTTGTGTATACCTTGTGTGTACCTTGTGTATACCTTGTGTGTTCTGGAACACATAAGGTATACTTGTTCTAATCTTATTGTATACTTAGGGTATACGCTTATAGGCACGGCAAGGCGGCCTGTATACGATGCGTAACCGGCAAAAAGTTTCACCGAGTGTGAAAAAGAAAGCGTGTGGTAACGATGTTGAAGAATTTCTATTGCATCTATCAGACTCAGGTGATCCCGCAGGTTGAAAATTATTACAAAGCTGGTGCAGTCTGCGGATTAAAATTGACAACCTGGAAGAATGCCTTTTTGGGTTGCAGTTTGGTGTCGAACAGGAGCGGGTAATTTTTGCGGTTAAAGACCGGGAAATTATTGAGCCAGGTCGTGTTATCGGCTGCTCCCCAGAAAGTCACTCCCGAAATTTTATCTTTTTTGGCACGGAATACCTCAAAGCACATTTGGTAATAATCGGCCTGCTGTTGTTCCAGTTCAGGAGTCATCTCCACCTGTTTGTCCTGATCTGACTGGTAAACTGATACATCGAGTTCGGTAATCTGGACGGTGAGCCCCAGGGCGGCAAACTGGTCGATGGTCGTTTCGATCTGCTCTTTCGTAGGTGATCCGATCTTCCAGTGACCCTGCATGCCGATGCCGTCTATTTTAATGCCTTTGGCCTGCAGTGATTTGATTAGTTTGATGATGTTCCCGCGTTTTTCGGGAAAACAGGTGTTATAATCGTTATAAAAAAGTTTCGCGTTTGGGGCTGCTTCCCTGGCATAGCGGAAAGCCATTTCCAGGTAGTCTTCACCCAGGATTTTATACCAGGGAGAGCTGGTCCGAAGATATTCGCCTGTCTGGTCCGAAATAGCCTCGTTCACCACGTCCCAGGCATATACATCATCCTTGTAACGCGACATAACAGTCTGAATGTGTTTCTTCATCCGTTCTTTCAGGACTTCCTTCGAACCCGTCTGATCGCCTTCCTTAAAGAACCATTGTGGAGTCTGGTTATGCCATACCAGGGTATGTCCGCGCATTTTCATCTGGTGACGTTTGGCAAATGCGACAATGTAATCGGCGTTTTCAAACTTGAATTCATTCTCTTTAGGCTGAATCCACATGGGTTTCATGTGATTTTCGGGCACCAGGCTGTTGTATTGGCTGATAATCAGCATGCTGTCGGCACTTTTTAGTATTCGGGGTGAAACGGCAGCACCTATGGGGAAAAAGGATTTATACTTTTCGCATAGAGATTGAGTCAGTTGGGACAGATTCTTATCCTGAGCGGTGACGGGAAAATAAAGGCTGGAAATAACGAGCAATAAAAGAAACTTGTTCATGATGAAGGTTTAGGTGGTGGGTTCTGCCTATAAAGATAGTGAGATTGGATTAAAAATGCCAATGATTTATGCATCAAGTGGTAAAAATCCACGAAGTAATCCTCCATCTGTCAAATATTTCATCCATTTCTGTGTTATTTCAGAAAAGATTCTGAAATTAACCGTCTGATTTAAAAAGAAACCAACCATCAAACTAACCTGTTATGGAACTTGAGCAAAAGACATTTTATCAGCGATTATTCATCACCATTTTACGCATAGCCATTGGATGGCATTTCCTGTACGAAGGAATCTCCAAAATTCTTCAGGGAAACTGGACCTCCTCCGGCTTTTTGCTTAATACCTCAGGATTCCTCTCAGGCTTTTATCATGCGCTGGCCAGTTCTCCGGGTCTTCTGAAGGTGACTGACATCCTGAATATGTATGGCTTGTTTTTTATCGGGCTGGCCCTGTTTATTGGCTTGTTCAGCCGGTTCGCCTCATTGGCGGGAGCCCTTCTTTTGACCCTGTATTATTTTGCCTATCCTCCTGTCGGCAATCCGATGATGAATGCTTCGGAAGGGCATTTATTTATCGTCGACCGCCTGTTTATTGAAGCATCAGCATTACTCTTTCTTGCTTTTTATCCTGAAAAAGGCTTCAACATGGATACGTTCATCGGAATCTACAGAAGCCGTAAAACAACTCCTGTCGCAGCGACTGAAGGCATTTCATCCCGACGCGAGGCGCTGAAGAACCTGGCTACCCTTCCGGTATTGGGCGCCCTGGGCTGGGGAGCAGTCAGCAGTTTCAAGACTTACGGGGTCGATGTCATGTCGGGAGCAACCATCCAGGTTAAACAAACAGCACTTAAAGATCTGAAAGGCGAACTGCCCAAGGGAAAAATCGGGAAGCATGAGATCAGCAGGTTAATCGCAGGAGGAAACCTCATCGGGGGATGGGCCCATTCGCGTGACCTGATTTATGTTTCGACTCTTTTTAAAGCTTACAATACGGAACAAAAGGTATATGAGACCCTGATGCTGGCTGAACAGGCAGGTATCAACACCATTAATATCGGTTTTCCGTCCAATCCGCTGCTGGCCAAATACAAGAAGATGACGGGCAGCAAAATAAAGGTCATTTCGCAGGTGGCTCCCAAACTGGACAACAGCAAGCTTTCGCAGGTTGGTCCAAACACGGATAAGAAACTTTACTATGAATTTATCGATAAGGCCATCGACTCAGGGGCCGACATTCTTCAGGTTCAGGGCAATTGGTGCGACTGGCTGGTCAGGGATCAACGCATTGAGGTGATCCATGAGATGATGGAATACATCCGCAAACAGGGCTATACGGCAGGTCTGGCAGCCCATTCGGTGGAATCGCTCATCGCCTGTGCAGACCAGGGAATCATACCGGATTATTACATGAAAACCATGCATCACGATCAGTACTGGTCGGCTCATCCACGTGAAAACCGCTTCCCCTTCGAGGTGGACGGCAAGGAATACCTCGACCACAACCGTTTCCATAACAATATGTTTTGCCTCTTTCCTGAACGCACGGTGGAGTTTGTCAGCAAGGCTACAGTGCCCGTAATGGGCTTTAAAGTGCTTGCAGCCGGGGCCATCGAACCGCAGGATGGCTTTAAATGGGCCTATGACAACGGCGCCGACTTCATTTGCGTGGGTATGTTCGACTTCCAGGTGGTCAGCAATGTGAACATTGCCATAGACAGCATTAAGGCCGCCAAACGCAGCAGGCAGTGGTACGGGTAAGGTTGAAAAGACTATATTAGTTGCCGTATATTTATAATTTAATTTTAAATATACGGCAATTATCAGTTCAGGGGACTCTAGCATTTTGCTTTGCATGATGAACTTTTCATGGTGGCAGTCCGTTAAATAAGCTGTGCGTTTATTCGTTTGATTATATTCATCAACTGAAAAGCAGTTCCCCGATCATAGTGCAAACTGATGAAACTGATTCCTATAAAAGTGGAGTGCCATTCCGGCTATAAGGCGGAGGAATATCCGGTATGTTTTTACTGGATGAATGTTAAGCATGAAATCCGGGAAATAGCAGATCGGTGGTACCAGACACAAGTTACACCAGACATGCCTGTTGCCGATTATTTCAAAGTTCGTACGGCCGGCAAAAACATATTCATCCTCAAACATGAGTTGGGAAAAGATCAGTGGTATTTAGTCTCTCCGGATGATCAGTTGCTCGGTTTTTCGGCTAATTGAAATAGAATTGCTTCAACCGGCAGTATAGATACATTAAACAATAAAACCACCCGGGAGCAGAATGTTTATCCTATAATTCCCGGGTGGTTTATTCTTTGTGTTTTACTGATTTTATTCCACAGTCACTGGTATTTGTTGTTTGATGTCGCGTGAAGAGGCGCCCAGGTTAATCACATACTGACCGGGATTGATCTTCCATTGTTTGCCTATTTCGTCATAGAAGCCCCATTGGCTGACGGGCAATTCCACCTCAACAACCTTGTTTTCACCGGCCTCCAGCCTGATCTTGCTAAAGCCTTTCAACTCTTTGATCGGACGGATAACCGATGGAGTCTTTTCCTGAACATACAGCTGAATCACTTCTGATCCTTTGCTCTTTCCTGAATTGGTCAGGGTAAACGAGACTTTTACTACATCATTTTTGGTGTATTTGGGTTTATCAACCGAGGCCTTCCCGTATTGGAAAGTAGTGTATGAAAGACCGTAACCAAAGGGAAAAAGAGGTGCAATATTTTTGGTATCGAACCAGCGGTAGCCCACCAGAATATCTTCCATATATACCTCTTTAACGCTGTCGCCGGGGAAACATAGCTTGTCAAACGAATGAGCGCCGTAATCGGTCAGTTTCACCCCAAAAGAGAACGGCAACTTACCGGATGGATTGGTCTCGCCTGAAAGCACTGAAGCAATGGCATTGCCTGATTCGGAACCCAGGTACCATGCCTGAAGTACAGCCGGAACCTGACTCAACCAAGGTATGGCTACGGCGTTTCCACTAATGAGCACAACCACAACCTTTTTATTGACCTTCAACAATTCTGCCAGTAATTTATCCTGACCGAAAGGCAGGTTGTACTGCATCCGGTCGCCTCCTTCGCAATCCTGCAGATAGTTTTTGTTTAATCCGCCCACATAAATTACCAAATCAACCCCTTTGGCCATTCTTACCGCTTCATTCCGTAGGGTATCGAGGTTAAACTTAGAGGGCATTTCACGACCATAAGCAGGAGATCCCGCGGCATAGCCCATAGCATATTTAATTTCTGCCTGAGCGCCGAAAGCATTCTTTATTCCCTGAAGTGGAGAAATCTCGTATTTTGTTTTAAGTTCTGAACTGCCACCACCCAGGGTCATTCTGCGTGTAGCATTATCGCCAATAACAAGTATCTTCTTGTAAAGTTTTACGTCCAAAGGGAGAATCTGTTGGTCGTTTTTCAGCAGTACAATTCCCTCTTTGGCTACCTGACTGGCTGCATTTGAATGTTCCGGCGTCACAAAACTACCCCATGGACGGTTAGGACTCATGTTTGTGCGGAAGATCAGTCGAAGAACCCTGCGGGCCTTTTCGTCCAGGATATTGGTTGATACTTCTCCTGCTTTCAATGCCTTCAGAAAAGGACTGGCCAGGTGATAATTATCGTATGAATTCTGACTTGAGGTTGTTAATCCATCAGTACCAGTTCCCATTTCAATATCCAGGCCATTCAAGGCAGCCTGCTTATCGTCATGCGCTCCACCCCAGTCGGTGATAACAGTTCCATCGAATTGCCAGTCCGTCTTCAGGATCTTATTTAGAAGAAGATCGTTATGACAGCAATGCTCACCACGGAATTGGTTGTACGAACCCATAATGGCCCAGGCATTCCCTTCGGTAATTGCAGCCTTGAAAGCAGGCAGATAAATTTCATAAAGTGCACGATCGCTCACTTCAACATCAATACGATCTCTCCATTGTTCCTGATTATTCAGGGCAAAATGTTTGATACAGGCTGCGACCCCGCTTTGTTGAACACCATGAATGTAAGGAACCACCATTATGGAGGACAAATATGGATCTTCGCCCATGTATTCAAAATTCCTTCCGTTTAAAGGCGAACGATAAATGTTGACACCAGGGCCCAGGAGGACTTCCTTATTCCGGTAGCGTGCCTCTTCGCCAATTGCCTTACCAAAAAGTAGGGACATTTCAGGATTGAAGGTAGCAGCCAGACAGGTCAGGGCAGGAAAGGCGGTGCATGAATCGTTGGTAAACTTTGCCGCTCCCCAGCTATCCCAGGAGATTTCCTCACGAACGCCATGTGGACCATCGCTCATCCAGACTTCAGGGATTCCCAGTCGTGGAACTCCCTTGCTGCTGAATTTCGACTGTGCGTGGCAAATGGCCACTTTCTCTTCCATTGTCATGAGCGAAAGCGCATTTTCAACCCGTTGCTCCAGAGGTTTTGAAGGATCTAGATAAACAGGTAAGGCATTTTGCGCCTGAAGCAACAAGCCTGCTTTAACGAATAGGATGAGCACTACCAGTGTTCTTATCATTATGGGTTGGTTAATGTGATTACTTAGACAAATGACAATCAGGCAATTTGATTAAACCGGTCACAGATCGGCATGACTAATTTTGTTTTCCTGAAATTTTACCAAATGGGCGGACCAAAAGTAAAGAATAAAGAACAGCTGGAATGCTACAAAAATTCCAATTCGTGTTGAATTTCATTCTTTAATAACAAATAATAATGAAAAGAAAGCCATTCCCATTCCCGGACAGGCTTACCGATGTCTTTAAAAGCTTAAAGGACATGCCAGTTAATGGATAAGATTACCCAATCTGAATCAACCCCTATTCTGAGCCAATGAGTAAAGTCCGTCTTATCAACCGACTTTCCTGATCCATTTAAGTTGTTTACCAACTTGTTTCATCCATTCCCTGGTTATTAATTCATGGCCTGCAACGGTAGGATGGATTCCATCCCATATCCAGTATGGTGCAGGAGCCCTTTTGCAGGCCATATCGAACACTTCCTGAAGCCTTACAAAAATGGCCTTGTAATCGAAGGCAATCTTTTCAACAATCTTTTGACGTTCGACCAGATCGCTGTGTCTTGCTTCCCAATTTATAGCGGTAGAGGTATTTTTAAAGATAAAGGGTTGATTCAGGACAAGAATAATACCCGGATTCAGTTTTACCGACTGATCAAGAATAGAACGGTAAACCTCTTCATACATTTGAAGTGTAACGCGTTTATTCGATGGGCTGGCATCAATAGATGAGCTGGTATCGTTGATTCCAATTAGAATGCTTAGTACATCAGGCTTCAGATCCAAAGCATCTTCCTTCCATCGTTCTGCAAGATCGGTTATCTTGTTTCCGCTGATTCCCCGGTTTATAAAGGTCAGGTTTTTCTCCGGATATTCGCATCCAATCCTGCTCGCAATAGAGAAGGCGTAACCGTGACCCATAATGTGATTGGGATCGGAGTTGCGTCCCCGGTTGCCATCGGTAATTGAATCACCTTGAAACAGGAAAACCATTCCTTTGTCCTCTTTGCCTTGCAGATCATTTTCAGAGGCAATAAGTAAATCCGGAATAATCAGTCCCGATATAATTCCTGCTGCAACTGTCCTTATGAAGTTCCTTCGTGAATTTGTAGGTAGGGTCATATTTTGGTTTTCAAAACCATGGGGATGTTTTTTCTTATTTTATTTACTGCTCTTAATAATTTTTTGACTGGTGATGCCGGTTTTACTTTGGCATTTTAACAGATAGAAGCCATCGCTTAGAGATTCAATTGAAAAAGACAGGTTGTTCTCCTGAGTTGTAAACGTTTTAACCAGAGAACCATTCGAGTTAAATAGCTCAATCGTTGTTTCTCCCAGCATTCCTGAAATATTTATCTGATTAGTAGCAGGATTGGGATATACAGATAACTTTTCATGATTAATATCTTCAATTGATGTTACAAATGAAAAGCTGATATTATCAATGAAATAATTAGGAGTTTGAGTGATGTTTAGGCGCATAACCTGTTCTCCGGCAACCAGGTTGAAATTATTCGTTACAGGTTTAAATGTGTAATTACCCCCGGTAGCGGGCACCGTAAATGCTTTGGTTGTACCATTCTTAAATTTAAGCGTAAACTGACCTCCTGCACTGGTTGATCCAACATAGGCTGTGATGGTATAAGTAGCAGTTGTCGGAACATTGATCGTATATTCGAGCCATTCGTCTATTGCCACATTCCCAACACAATATTTGCCTGATAAATATTGGAAAATATCTACACCATCCTTGGTGCGCCAGGTATTTCCCTGATTGACTTCATCGACATCATGCCAGGTTAGACCTTCTCCGCCAATGTCATAATTTTCAGCCTGAACAGTTCCGGGGACAGAAACAGATGTGCTCAAATATGGAGCCCTGTACTTAGGCAAAACCCTATACATGACCGGATATGACTGGATCTCTATTGAGTCCTTCAGATTGGCTCTTAAGCGGTAATAAAAGGCTTTGCCACGGTAAGTAGTAGAGTCGACAAACTGACTGGCTAAAGGTGAGATTTTCTTAAGGAAAACAAAATTACTACTTCCCACTCTGCGCTCAACAGTGATGCTATCATTCTTTGTTGTACGATTTGTCCATGATATTTTCACAATGGTATCCGACAAGACAGAGGCCTTCATTTTGTAAGGAGATTCCTTATAGGTGTGAATCAGAATGTCTTTTATTTCATTAAATGCACCAGTTGTCCGGTTGTATATGGGGAAATCACCACCATCATCCCAAGCGAAAGGTGGAATTCCATGCGCCAACGCCTGATCTACAACAGTGGCATAGGCACACATGCGTGAGTTGTAATCACAGTTTTTCATGTATCCATATTCGCCGAGGATAGCAGGCATATTGTTTTTTACGCACCAGGCCGCAACCTGATCGAACTTGGTTTTCGTTGTACTGATATCGGCATCACTGCCATAAGTTCCGGGACCTACCAGTCCGAAGGGATACGGATCGTAGGAATGATAATAACCCATGAGGTATTTGTCCGCCGGATCAGGAATGGCGGCAGCAAGCAACTCTCCTGAATTCGACCACATGTTGCCGGAAAACAATACAATGCGGGTAGGATTTGTTTTGCGGATCGTATGCAGTGTCCGCTTGTTCAAATCATTGATATTTACCACGCTTATCGGATTGGGCTCATTGATGATCTCAAAAAGCAAATGATCAGACTTGTCTTTGAACCTTACAGCTATCTGGCTCCAGAGACTATCGAAACGGGCCTTGTTTGCATCGGTGTAATTTTCTTTTATCCATCCTTCATGATGAGCATTGATGATTATAATCAGCTGATTGCTTAGCCCGTCATTGACGATCTGCTCCACGTGCGTTAACCAGGTCGCATCTATTTTATATGGAGATGTTTTTGCAATATGCAGATCCCAGGTTATAGGAATACGGATTGTATTGAATCCTGCAGTTTTATAGTCTTTAAAGGCATGACTGGTAATCGGAGGATTTCCCCACGTTCCTTCAGTAGGAGCATCCATCGTATTTCCAATATTGATGCCCCGCATCATGGCTTTTGCCGCATCCTGGGGAGTTAATTGCCCTTTGACCTGAGAGATAAAGGCACACAATACAAATGCTATTAATCCAAATTTTAAATTCATAATCTTAATGCTTTAATGCAGGAGTATAGCTCCATACTTTCTAATAAATCAGGAAAAAGGAAAAGGGTATAAGGAAAAGCCCCCTCCCGACCTCCCCCACAAGGGGAGGAGAAAGAGAAGCTTTGATGTTTGCTTGCGAAGCTTCTTTTGCCCCTCCTGTGGAGGGGTTAGGGAGGCTTCCTTATTCCTCTTTCCTCCACTATTCTGAATTTCCTACTTCATCTGTTTCACCCTGATCACGGTAAACGAATAAGGTGCCAGTTCCTGATGGACTGTTTTTTCTTTTACAGTGAATTCCTGTTCAACCGGACTCACCAATGTAGGTTGATCCAATGAATTGATACGATTCAGATCTTCACTTTTGAGAAAGGTAATTTTCCCTTTAGTGGCAAGCTTTTTAGCGCCCTCTAAAAGCACATTTGTATTTTGTACTTTATCAGTTGAATTGACCAGTTTGAGGATGATTTCGTTGGTTTTCTGATCAAATGCAGCAGAAGCATAAAGTCCGTCCTGACCGGTGATTGGTTTATTACCATTCAGCATGGGCAGAACCTGTGTTCCCTTGTTGTTCGAGAACATTTTCTGTACATAGTAGTTGGTTGTTCCAAAAGATTTCAGGTTATCAAACCAGATCAGGTCGGGTGTCCACTGCCAGCCCTCAAAATGGGCAAAAAGCGGTGCGTAGGAACACAGGTTTACCACATCGGCATTACGCTCCAATCCGGTCATGAATGCTGCTTCGGCTAAGGCACATTTCCAGTTGTTCTGGTTGTCGGGACTACATGTGAACTTACTCTGGGCAGCATATTCGCCTGCAAATATTTTATAACTGTTGCGGTCATAAGAATCGTAACGGGTAGCATTTTTCAGAAACCATTCAGGATTGGCATAATAATGTTCATCCACAATTTCAGCATTCAGCTTCTTCAACTCTCTGGCAGCATATTCATAGTCTTTTCCATCCGGGGAAGGGCCCGTACCTGTGACAATTTTGATTCCCGGGTATTTTGCTTTAATGGCTTTTGCAAATACAGTATAACGTTCGATGTATTGTTTGCCCCACTGCTCGTTTCCAACACCTATCATTTTTAGATTAAATGGTGCCGGATGTCCCATTTGAACACGTACCTTACCCCACTTGGAATCCGGTGTTCCGTTTGCAAACTCAATCAGGTCGAGTGCATCCTGTATGTATGGATCGAGCTGATCCAAAGGAACCACCTCAGCAGTATTGAACTGACAGGCCATGCCACAACTCAGGATTGGCAATGGCTCGGCACCGATATCTTCAGCCATCTGAAAGTACTCAAAGAAACCCAGTCCGAAGGTTTGATAATAATCAGGGGACTGCCGGTGTTTAAATTCAGTGTTCCAGCGATTCACAATCATTTGGCGGTCCTCAACCTTTCCCATTGTTTTCTTCCACTGGTAGCGATTAGCCAAATCACGGCCTTCCACAATGCATCCACCGGGGAAACGGAGGAACCCGGGCTTCATGTCGGCCAGTAATTGCACCAGATCGGCACGCAGCCCACCTGGTCGGTTCTTCCAGGTGTCATCCGGGAAAAGGGATATCATATCCAGATCCAGTGAGCCTTTTCCTTCGAACCAGATATTCAGCTTTGCCCTAGGCTCAGTTGCATCTGAAGTAAGATTCACCGCGTATTTCTTCCAGCTTTTATCATCCGGAGACAAACTGGTTTTACCAATCAGTTTACCGGTTGAACTCACCAGTTCTATGCGCATTGTCATGATGCTTCCTTCCGTTTGGCGGGCCAATACAGAGAAATGATACGTCATGCCCCTTTTGATCCCCATCCCCCGGAAGCCTTCATTTGAGAGACCAAATGACTTTTCGCCCTCAGCAATCGTAATCCTTGCATAACGCGGGTTAACAGGATTACTTGCACTTTGATTAATGATCAGGACTCCTGTCGTTGTGTCTGACTTCAGAATTTTCCAACCCATCAGTGGTTTTGCGAACTCAAAGGATCGGTTCTTTACCAATTCTGCATAAATACCACCGTCGGCGGCCATGTTGATATCCTCAAAGAAGATTCCCCACATGGTAGGCTGAATCGCAGCTTTGGATTGACCGACTTTTACCACAATTGGGTATGACGGTTGTGCATTTACAGGTATTGATGTGATTAAACCTGCTAAAAGAATGACTACGATCGTGATTTTAAATTTCATATAACTTGTGCCAATTTGGTTGAGTAATCTTTAACGATATTAGTTTCGCAAAATGACTAATTTTGACGTAACGACCTTATTCCCTGAAACAAATTGAACAGGATAAATACCTTGGCTTATTCCGGAGATATTGATCTGGTCCTGAGGTGAATAAATCCTTCTCTGCAACAGCAGTTTTCCATTCATATCTGAAAGCAACAGGTTTATTGCTCCGTTATCGCCAATGTTGGTTACATTAAAAAAATTGCTTGCCGGATTAGGAAAAATACCAACGACTTTTTCTTCATGCTGTGGAATCCCCACCGGAAAGCTATATTCCGCAGTAATATTTTTGTTACTGTACATCACAATGGATATTGTGTTTGAAGAACCGGTGGCATCGCCTGACCATTTAATAAGTGGATATTCAGCATCAGGCAATAAGGTTATTGTGACTGAATCGCCATAGTTGTAGTTCGCTTTATCGGGATTCTTCAGAATAGTTCCATGAGCTGAATTTACATTTAAGGTATAAGTTTGGGTTTTCGCTTTATTCATCCCATACAGGTATCCATAAAGAGCCATCTTTCCACGCATCGTTTGTTGCGGAGTAAATTCGGAATGTGCATAGACGTATCTTGTGTTAAAATACCCTTCAGCCTTTGGCCATTTTGTTGTATAATCCGGATAACACTTTGCTACCATCCAGCTTGGACGACTCATTATCATACCTGTTCCCCAATCATCCGTATTCAGGTAGGGTGTTTGACCAGGATGTACACCAGGAGTGCCGTCATTACGGCCTGCGGTATACATATTTTCAACACTGCGCTTTGTTCCCAGGCTGGTGGAAGCAGTAGTCATTTGAATCATATTCAACGGATTCCGTCCAAGACCCCAATCAGCTTCAAGTACAAGGGCATTTTCAAGAAATGCCTTATCTGAAGGGCTTACTGTTACCGCATGGGCAATCATAGTCCGCTGTACATTCTGTACGGTTTTCCAATAACCCGCAGTGTTATCGGTTGCTCTTCTGGATGGCCTTGAAAGTGTATTATTTGCTTCCTGTGTTTTTGCTTCATTGATTATTGAAGCCTTCATATTACTCAATAAGGCAGGAAAGTGAATAGGACGTTTGGTCATCAAGTAACCGGCAGTAGCCCATAGCTGGTTCACTCCAGCATTCAAAATGCCTGAAGTGCCGGTCTTGGCAACACTTTCGGTATTCACAACATTCTCGTATACAGCCTCTCCTGTGACATTGTAAAGAAAGGCTGCAGCCATCATTTTCAAGTCTCTGCCACGAAGGATAGCATCACCAACATCCTGTGTCAAATCCAATTGCTGATTTGTATAACTTCCGGCATAATTATACGCCGCAACTGCTGAATCTTTATATGCTTTCATCAAATCATTAAGTCCTGCAATCTGAAAACAATCGGACAACATAGCACAGTTTGCAGCATTGGCCCAGGCAGCCATTGCAGATACACCGGCCTGATACATGACATTACTGCTGTTCGGGTTGGTTAATCCGCCACCGTATCCTTTGCCATCGCGTACATTGAGCCAAAAGTCTACTTCATTTCTTGCTTCATCTATGATATCAGGAATACCATTGCCACTTTCTGCAATGCCTAGATTGTCGTCGGAGATGGAACCCCCGGTAAGCAAATAGGACAACAACATATCATATATGCTTGATATATGCCCCAAATGTCTGTCTAAGTCGGCAGCATCAGCATGACCTCCGGTCGCCTTTTGATTGAGCGGATTGCCCGGTTTGTTATATTTGGACCAGGCGTTTGGATTATCCCATGCATCTCCATTTGTGAAGGTTTTCCAGTCGGGATGAAACTGATTCATGGTTGTGATATAAATCTTGGTATTGCCTGGAGATATCCCCGGGATATATAATGGACGCCGTGGAACCGGTACCATATTCAGATTATCCTGTCCAAGCCTCATATAGAAATAGCCCCGGGTAGAAACCTGAAACGGTTGATAATAGACATCACGCCCAATCGTAAAATCCTGACTGCAGCCCACTCCTTCAACTGCCAGACGATAAGTACCTGGAGTGGAGAACCCGGTAAAGTCAATTTTCCAGACATTGGAATTAATCAGGTTATATCCTCCCGAGTCGCCGCTGTTGAACTTCCAGAAAGAGACAGAGCCTGCTTCCTGTGACTTTTGGGTGTTGACATCATAGATATAGACCTTCTTCCCCTGAAAATCGGCATAGTTTCTTGATCCGCCATCACCCATCCACAGATATAAGTCTGCACTTTTTACACTGGCATCATCCAGGTAACCCACCAGATTGAGGTGTATGGCTTCTGAAATATTATTAAAAATGTCAATCGTTATATCTTTGGAGGTCACATCAGAATTTGTAGTTGCATTAATCTGAATGGTATATGTTTTACCTGTTTTAAGTGACTGTGGAAGTTTCAGATAAATGGAATGTTCCATTGTAACATCGTACGCAAAATCATTGCTGGCAGTAACCCAGTCAAGTTCAGCCATGCCGTTTATTTTCGACTTGCGGTAACAGGCAGTAGGATTTAATCCCGTTGATCCGAAATCCGGGTCGTCCGCTGAACTGATAGTCCAGTTCTGAGGAATTACTGCATCGGATGTGCTCAATTTATTACCATACCAAACCGCTTTATTCTTTGCCGAACCAGGGTTGTTCATTGTATAGGCATTTGCCCCTAGGAAATTCAGATCTTCATTAAAAGTAACATCACCGTCTTTGAAATAAACCAGCAGATAATCTTTATCTACAACTTTAATTTCAACCAGTTTTGATGCTTGTGCAAGTTGGGCAATTAAGACAAATGCCAAACAGAATATAAATATGGAAAATATTTTCATAGAGTTCTCTTTATGGTTATAAGACAAATTATCTACTATTTGCTGGTTGTCGCACTGGGAAGTTCATACACTCTGACGTAGTCCACAAACATCGTATCCGGGAATTGTGTAGTGGCATCAGGATTTCCAGGCCAGGCACCCCCTACGGCTAAATTGAGGATGATGAAAAAAGGCTGGTGAAATTCGTCAGTACTGTTAACATTATTGGCAATGTCTCCCTCAAAATATTTATTCCCGTCAAGCATCCACCTGATGGATTTGGCGTCCCATTCAATACCATACACATGAAATTGTGCAACATCGCATGGTGTGGCTTTCCCTGAACTTACGTGACCATTATTATCCCAATGCATAGTGCCTACAGTTTCTTTTGTATTGCTGATATGCTCCATGATATCAATTTCACCGCATTTCGGCCAATTGGCTGTGGCGATATTCTTGCCAAGCATCCAGAAGGCAGGCCACATCCCCTGTCCTACCGGGACTTTCATTCTTGCTTCAATTTTCCCGTAGGTAAAGTTTTGCAGTCCCTCAGTCTTCAACCTTGCGGAGGTGTAATATTTCCCGTTGAAGGTCTCTTTCTTCGCAATAATCAGCAGATTTCCTTTTTCGATCTTTGAATTATCGGGACGATTCGTATAACACTCAAGTTCGTTATTTCCCCATCCGCTTCCTCCAATGTCATAGACCCAGTTTGTTTTGCTAATATTGCTTTCATTAAATTCATCTGACCATACAAGCTTCTGGTTCTGTGCCAAACTTTGAATACAAACAAAAAGGGCGAGAATTACAAGGTACTTTTTCATAGGAGTCTTTTTAATCGTGTCATTATAACTTAATCATATCCAACAAATAAACATCGTTTTCGCGAAGTTCCAGTTCTTTTGAAAACAGGGTATTCGCTTTAACTTTCACTGTTTCTTGTGATACAGATGAACCGTCATTGAGTTTCTTAATCTGCTCCACCTGCTGTTTGGTTAGCTGTTTGGGCTTATTCATAGAAAGATAAGTTGACCAGGCATCATTTACCTTGTAGCCCACTTTGTAAATTTCAAGTCTGTAGTGGCCTTCCGGAATTCCCGACAGGCTTACCTTAACTTTCCCTTTTGATTTTGAAGGCAGATCGCGTACATAATAGACCTGGTTATTCACCGAGTCTCCTGGATGCGTGTTGGTGAAATCCCACAGCAGAACCTGGACATTTCCCTTTGCATTTTTGCAGGCCCAGGAAGCAGAATCTTTATCAATCAATTCTGTTTCACCCAACTTATTCATCATCTGGTAGGCAAAGTAGGCCGGTTTTTTGATTCCTTGTGTATTCATTAATCCAAATCCACCGTGAAAAGGGGTAAAGCGTGGTCCTGCTTCTTCAAAAATATCGGTAAATACCCAATAGGACATTGAATTGGCTGCATTACCCACCTGCTTAATCTTTTCCAGAATGTAGGCCGCCTCGTGATAGCTGTCGTGTATCGGATCGGATGGGGTGTAGGAGGAGCTCCATTCGGTATAATGCAGGGGTAAGCCGGGCATGGTGGAGTGTGTAATTTCTTTGCGTGAATTTAGAACATCACCGCTGACGGCCATTGGATTTTTGTCAAGAACCGTCCCTGAATTCCCAAATTCATCGAGAAAACCTTGTTTTACACCATAGCTGTGAGTACTTATAAAATCCAGTGGAAGTGAATTCTTTTGGCAGAACTCTATCATTTCAGGCTCCCAGGCAGCACCGGCAGTGGCAGGTCCACCCACTCGATATTCTTTATCTACACTCTTTATTGCAGTAACACTATACTTATACAATTTGAAATACTCCTCTTGCGTTCCGGCCCAGAATCCTTTCAGGTTTGGCTCATTCCAAACTTCAAAATACCAGGTTTTCACCTCCTCAGCACCATAACGTTCAGTAAAATGCAGCGTAAGATTACGGATTAATTCTCCCCACTTGTTGTAATCCTTTGGTGGCGTAACGTTTCCCCTCCACCAGAAAATACTTTGAGGGCCGCTGGCCAGAGCCGAGGGCATAAAGCCTAATTCAACAAAAGGTCGTATCCCGATACTCAGCAGATAATCATACAAAGCATCTATGTACTGAAAATTATATTCAGGATTTCCCTTATGATCTTCCCTGTAAACACCCATATCATCGGTTAGCAACCCGTGCATACGGATATACTTAAAATCACATTCCTTTTTTACAATGGCTAACTGTTGTTGCCAGTCTGCCCTTAATCCTTCATTAGCCCGGCCGGCACCAATACATTCTTTAAACATGGTATTGAAGCTGCCTTTGGTTTTATTAAAATCAATACTGATAGCCCGATCATGAGCTATCGTTTTACTATTTGAAATCGTTTGAGCAGATAGGCCCGCTGCAATGAGGATACCCAGAAAGGTATAGATGAGGCAATACGTTTTCATTTGTTGGTTTAGTGGTTAAATATGTCGTCAGTAGCCCCACCCCAGCCCTCCCCACAAGGGAGGGAGCAAGAATGGGGTTATTTTAAAGCCTCCCCTTGTGGGGGAGGTTTGGAGGGGGCTTCTATTTCTTAATTTTCACTTCTTTTCCTGAATACTTCACTTCTTCAGCTTGTTTGGCTGGTTCTACTCCAGTTCCGTTTTTAGCGCTAACCAAAACAATACGGAAAGTACGGTCTTTCAACATTCCAGGGAATTCGCCCTTGCGATCTTTAATCGTCAGTGTTTTATCCGCTTCATTCCAGTTCATTGCAATGGTTGAGTATTTGCCCTGCTCGTAGTTGTAGGTGTCGTTTTCATCTTCATAGAGCACAAATGAAGCATCAGCACCGGTATAAACCCTAAGCTCTATCGGGTCGGCAGCTTTTTCTGTTGCATACTGAAGATAGGGACCCATAGGCACGATAGAACCTGCCTTGATGTATAGCGGAAGTGTTTCAATTGGAGCCGCAGCAATAATGGTTTGTCCTCCCGGAATTAGCTTGCCGGTCCAGAAGTCATACCAGTTAGCTGATTTGGGAAGATATACCGATCTAACTTTCTTGATGGCCTTTGCATTCGGCATACTGTACATCCGTTCAGTTACAGGGTTTACAAGAATGGAAGGACCAAACATATACTGATCCGGTATGTTTTTGATTCCTGCATCATCTCTGAAATCGAAGCCAAGCGAACGCATGATGGTATATCCTTCATTGGTCACTTTCCACGAAAGCGAATAGATATAGGGTAACAGGCGATAACGCAGATTGTCGTATTTTAACAGGATATCTTTTGTTGGCGCATCCCAGTTATCCGAAAAGATAGCCCTTTCACCTTTTCCATGAATTCGGAAGATTGGGCTGAAGGTACCGAACTGAAACCAACGGGTGAATAACTCACGGTTGATTGGTGCTGACCAGTCAGGTGCATTCCAATGAAAGTGGTAACCACCAATGTCAGAAGTCCAGAATGGAATACCCGAAGCGCAGGAATTGATTCCCTGTGGAATCTGGTTTTTATAGGCAGTCCAGGTACAGGATATATCTGACGACCACAATGTTGCGGCATTGCGTTGCTCTCCTGCAAAAGACTGACGAATAAGGAAAAATGCACGTTTATTTGGAACGTCTTTTCTCCAGTGAGTGTACAAACCTTCAGAATGCATCAGTGAATAGGTGTTGAAATAATCAATCCCGCGACCGATGGCAAAATTGCTTTTCCTGCGGGCATCCATCAACTTTCCATTGTCAGGCTCACATTGGTCAACCCACCATGCATCCCAGTTATAGCGGCCAATCAGGCTGTCGTAGGCTTGTTTCCAGTATAAATCACGGGCTTGTTTGCTATGTGCATCGTAATAGCCATCAAAAGTATGTGTCATCACATTGTCCCAGAGAATATCGGTCATCCCTCCGGAATGAGCCATCTGGTCATACGTTTTTGTGCCTTTGGCCATTACTGGCCAGATGGATATCATAGCATGGATGTTTGCCTTGTGCAATTCATCGACCATTGCCTTTGGATTAGGGTACCGTTCCGGCCACATGACATGCGAGCCAATAAGATTAGGTTCCCAGTAAAACCAATCCTGTACAATACAGTCTACCGGAATCTTGTTGTTGCGGTATTTGTCTTTTACCGACAAAACCTCCGCCTGGCTCTTATACCGGTCCTGTGATTGGAACAGACCGAATGCCCATTTGGGGAACATCGGTGCATTACCTGAGGCATTACGGAAAGAAGCAATTACAGTATCGAAATCGGGACCATAAATGAAATAGTAATCCACCATGTTGCCGCTTTCAGAAACATATTTGTATTTGGTGTTTGCGGCTTCTGCCCCGAAGAAATTTGATGCAGAATAATTGTCCCAAAACAGGCCGTAACCTTTTGTAGATAACATTACAGGAATAGCACCGGTCATGTACTTGATGGCCAGATCCTGATTCCGCCCTTTGTAGTTGATCGACAGGGAATCTTCAGGATGACAGCCCAGACCATACAATGCTTCATCAGCAGGAGATTTAAACTGAGAAGTACAGGTGTAGCAATCGATACCTGCAACGGTGGCTTCTGCCATTGTTTTGCCCTGTGAATCATCTTCAGCAAGGATTGTATTCCCATTCAGATCGGTGTATGTAACCGAGTTGCTTTGACGATTAACCACAACCTTTAGTTTAGAAGTCGTGATTACAATTTCTTTGGGATTATCGGTAACGGTAAAACCCGGAGTAGTTTTCCATTCATTGGTAATTACCAGTGAGGGTTTATCCAAAAATGCCGGTAAAGTGGTATATTTCACCTCAATCGTGTTGTCGAGGCAAACTTTCACTTTCATCAGACCTTTGTCCAGTGTACAGGTAATTCCGTCGTTGTCTTTTTTAAAGGATACAACGGATGCCTTAACGGAAACCGTCAGGATCATTAGAGCCAGAGCAATCAGTGTTAGTTTAAGATGTTTCATTGTTAAGCTTTAAATCTATTAATATCTATTGAATCAGGTTATTTCAAGGGTTCTATGTGTATCTGCGCGGACTTTTGCCAATCACATTAAATGTTTTACAGACACTTTTTAAAAGTTCAGATATCTCTACTTTCGGCAAGGTAAAGTTAAAATCTTTCTTTTATCAAATTGACTCCAAAAAAATAAAAGGTTAGCATTTTTCCACCATTAATGAAACTGTAGTTACACACTTTAGATGATATTCAACATAAAACTGAATTTTAGTTCAAACCTGGTGCAATCTCGCACAGAAGTCCTTACTTTATTCAGGGTCTGCTATGCCAAAAACCTACTTACCAAAAAAGTCAGGTACTTCCGCCCTGTTGTGTCGCTTTAATTGAGCTGTTTTCCTTGAATGTGATTCG
>Ga0302286_10000590_pt1 | contig 29428 bp, 12 predicted proteins | sample III_Fen_E2_3_FD_198765 | JGI IMG/M metagenome (GOLD analysis project Ga0302286, IMG submission 198765) | Peat permafrost microbial communities from Stordalen Mire near Abisko, Sweden - III_Fen_E2_3 | ecosystem: Environmental > Terrestrial > Soil > Wetlands > Permafrost | place: Sweden: Abisko...
TCGGAGAAATCGGCCTGAAGCGCAGGTTGTTCCCGTTGCTCTCTGATGCAGCGTTGTACCGCAGACAGTAGTTCTATGATGGAAAATGGTTTATACAGGCATCCGGCAAATCCGGCAGCAGTGAAGTCTTCTTCCCGACAGTCGGCACGAGCGGTCACGGCAAGTACCAGAATGGTTCTTGATGTTCCGATGTCCGATGTTCGTAGTAGTTCCAGTAGATCAAATCCGCTCATTTGGGGCATCCGTATATCCGTGATGAGCAGGTCGTATTCCTGTTCCCGCATCAGTTCCGTCAGTTCCTGTACATCCCGGCAGGTATCACACCGTACCCGGTAGCGGGTCAACATATCCCGTGTCATCAAGAGTAGCACAGCATCATCGTCAATGGCCAGTATCCGTAGCCCGGCAGGCTGGTTACAGGACGGGGAAACTTCCTGTGCGAAATGTTGTTCTTCTGTGACGGGTAAAGGCACCACAACGGTAAACGTGCTGCCTTTACCGACTTCACTTTGTACCTCTATCTTACCATTCAATAGTCCCGTAAGTCCTTGTGCTATGGCTAGCCCTAATCCGAATCCTTCGTGGGTTTCAGCATTTTCCAATCGTTCGAAGGGTTTGAAGATACGTGTGATTTGTTCCGGTGTCATACCTGTTCCTGTATCCGAGACTTCAATGCTCAACGTTCCTTCCCGATAACACAGCCGTAGTTTTACTTCCCCCGTTGGCGTAAATTTCACAGCATTCGAAAGCAGGTTCCCGTTATTTGAATGAGTCGATCCCTATCACCCATCACTACGGTATCGCCACCGATACATTTAGTGCCGAATGTCAATCCTGCTTTATGAGCTATCGCGTTGAACTCGGCAGTCAACGTGTCTGAAAGGCTTTTTATCCGGAACGGCGCACGATTGGGTTGTTCCTTTCCCGTATCCAGTCGGTAGAAGTTTAGTAGAGCATTCAACAGGGTAGTCATGCTGTCCGAGGATTGCAGGATAGTTTCACACAAGTGGGTACGCTTCTCTTTGTAACGTTCATCAATCAACAGTTCCGTACATCCCCGGATAGTGGTAAGTGGTGCCCGTAAATCGTGGCTCACAGTCAACATCATGCTTTTACGGGCACGGAGTAGTTCCTCGTTTTTGTGGTTTAATTTCTCCAGCTCTATCTGGTAGCGTACCCTTTTTTTAAAATCACGGTGCAGGATAAAATAGAATACGATGGCGAGCAGAGCGGCACCAATACCCAGATAGGAAACAAGTCGCAATCTTTTTTCCTGTCCAAGAAAATAGGCGTCCGACTTTTCTTTCGCATTTACTTGTGATATGTGGCTGAAATCCGTTATTAACCGGCTTATTTCGTGGTCAAGGTAGGTGTTTTGCCTATTCAGACTGTCCATGTGTAAAAGTAGCCGTTCACTCTTTTTCTTCTGCACCTGCTGTATCTCGTTCGCTAATGAGTGGAACAGGAGACCGGAACTATCCTGATTTTTTTGTAGGATAGTTTCATTTATCTTCTCTGCTCGGAGACGAGATTTCTTCTTGTTATGGAATAGTCCGAGAAAATCCTTGTTTTCTTTCTCGCTTTTCGTGTAATTGTTCTTTATTTGTTCCGCGAGCTGTTGTTTTTCTTGTTTTGTCTGCCGGATAATGTTGGGCATACGCCTATTTACTAATTTGTTGGTAGCCTGCAACTCTTTTAAATCCTTCACGATGGCAAGGGTCTGGACTTCTTTGGCGGTAAGTAAGGTGAGAATAGAGGTAATACGGCGACGTTGGTTTCCCTGAGGCAATTGATTTTGTAGTTTTTTCAACGAAGTCACAACTTCCTCTCGTTTTTCCCGGTAAGTGCTGATGTCTTCTTCACTCCAGACGATCGCCTGCTCACTTAGCAAAGCAATATCGAGTATTTGTACAGTGATAGTCTCGGCCTGTTTTTGCTGCGCTGTCGTTGTTTCGGAGTACTTATCTATAACTGCTAGGCGGTTATTCTCTCGAGAAGTTAGAATAAGAAGAACCAAGAATAATAACACGAGGATTACATAACCCGTTATAATCTTTAGCGTTAAAGAACATAAAGAAAAAAACATAGCTAGATGTTTGGAATGTTGAGAGTGAGTTAAAACTACATCTATGATGTGATAATTTATCAATAGCCCTTGTCGAAAATTAACTTACAATATAATAATTTGCAAATCAACAGACTGGATCACTGCTTATTTACATCTATAAATTATTAAACATTAAGTATTGAACTTACTTTTTAAATTGGATGTGCACCGAAAGTTCTGCACATATTTTGCGGTTGAATCATTCAAATGAGTTCTACCAATCATTTTATACATATCTATTGTTATCAGCCAATTAACATCAAAAGTAAGTGGATGTTTGTTTTATATTATTATCGAAATACGATTATTTACAATTCTATTTTTGTTTCTCAATAAAAATATCTCTGTGTTTGCGTTAGGTAAGGAAGTTGTACTCTATGGCTTTCGTTTTTTCTCTCGAAGTATGTCCGTTTATAATAATCTTCTATAAGTCAAAACAGGTATAAATGACTAAGCTACGGTAGAAAATATTGTTAATACCAAACTGTTGCAGAATAGTTTAGTAGTCCACTTGGAATTTTTTTTATCAAAAGTAGCTCTTTCAGAATATACGGAAATAATGTAGTGTTGAGGCTTGATGCCGGTGCAATTGATAATTAGTTGCTGTTTATCGGTGTCATTTTTTATTCAAGTATTACAATTTCGTTGATATGGATAGTATCTATTGTATTTATATGTTTACGATGTTGTTTATGTTGAAATAACTAGAGTATATAACGAAATAGCGAATCAAATCGTAAAGTTGATAGGAATGAGATTATCTAGGTCTAAATTTCATATAAATAATACTTTGAAAGACACATAAAAAAATCTTTATGTTTTGTAACGGTTATATTACTCAAATCTTGCTACTGAACACTTTTATGGTTGAGCAGCAAGATCAGAGTAATAGAATTAATGATGCTTTTAGCTAAGAATTTTACTAAGAATTTTTTGAACTATTTTTTCCATTAACTTGTATCCAGCCAAATTGGGATGAACTTCATCTTTTTGATATTGAGGATTCAAACCTTGTCTTTCATCAACCATAAATGAATAATAGTCTACATAAGCTATGCTATTTTCTTTTGCATACTCTTTGATTTTCATATTCAGTTCAGTGACAGGCTTTATTGATTCCACTTCTGGACGCCAAGGAAAGTTGTGTACTGGTAAAACAGAACATAATACGATCTTAATTTTATTACATTTTGCCAGTTCAGCCATAGATACTATATTTTCAAATATGTGTTCTACTGCAATGTAACCATTATTTAAGGCTATATCATTTGTTCCTGCCAAAAGAACAATTACTTTTGGCTTCAAGTTTATGGCGTCGGATCGAAAACGAACCAGCATCTGAGATGTGACCTGCCCGCTTATGCCTCGTCCAACATAATTGTTCTCTGTGAAAAATTCAGGATGCATATTTACCCAACCTTCAGTGATGGAATTACCCATAAAAACTACGTTAATAGGTTGCTTTACTGTTTTATTGGCCTCAGCATATTTGTTAAATTTAGCCCAGTCATGCGTACCTTGTCCATGTATAAAGAAGCTATTAATTAATAATGAAAGGAGAAATATCTTTTTTATTGTTTTCATTATTTGTTTGAATTATTTATTTAATGAGGAAATTAGCGGAGATAAAGCTTTTATATCATCGGCATAATTGTCTGACATGGTAATAGCAAATACGGCTACCTTATTATTATTTGGTAACTGCAATTGTGTAGCTCCTTTGGGAATATCAAGGCAAATACGATACATGTATGTAAAAGCATAAGCTTCATTTCCACATTTTTGATTATGACGATGGCTTCCAATATAAGCTAATGGAACATTCTTGACAAATGATTTGGAATAATCATTTTGTCCCCATTGTCCATAAAATCCACTGTAATAAGGAATGTCACATGTAATTATTTTGTTTCCGAGTTTAAAGTCTGCTTTCAAATCTCCATCTGTGGATGCAGCCAGAATATATACTTTCGTGTATTCCTTGTCTTTTGGAATTTCAATGATGTTGCCGTTGCATTTTAGTACATTTTTCACCTCTGGAGCCGCAATCTTAAATGGGATACCTTGACTTATAACTTCTTTGCCAATTAATTCTGCAGCGTATGAACATCCATCTTTATCAAAGTCTCCTGTTTCATTGAATGCATCATAAGTGAATGCATTGTCTGTAAAGTCTAATTTTACAGGGGTATTGTGAATCGTTTGAGCAATAACACTACTTCCTTTTAATTGGATCGCAAATGTTTTAGGTGAAAATGCCGTAGTTGAAAAGATTAATTTATTCCCTTTTACAGTCGCTTTGCCTATTTCTTCTTCCACTCCATTCATTTCTGTCGCAGAAACGATTTCGGATGGAAACTCAATTGCAACATCCTTAGCGTCTTTGCCTTGTGTTTCATAAAGCCGAAGAATGTACTGGTCACTATTTTGAGCCTTTTTCAATGCTTTTACGGCTATTTGAGAAGAACTGAGTTTGAGAAATGAATATTCTTTTCCTAAAGAGCCTTTGTGGCGAGGTGTTTCAAAAGCCATCAATGGATTATTCAATTCATCAGATTTAGATGGAATATTTGCGAACTGTGGCTGATTCTCATGTCCAATAATAGAATAAGTGAACGTATGATGTCCAAAATCCTGATGATTTTGATAAGTATATCTTGAGTCTGTTTTGGGAGTATGTAGTAAAGTGAGCCTTAATGTATTATCTGTTGGCTTGTCCCATCCGTATTTGCAATCATTCATAATGGATATTCCATATCCATTATTGTCGGTGATGTCGGCCCACTGATGAGCATATGTCTCATAAGAAATATCAGTGTTGTTGCCTCGCTTGATATGTCCCAAACCTAAATCATAGCTTGCCTGAGAATTGCTAACGGACATTGGAAACTCGGCTTTTAGTAAAGCATTTGTGGTTGCCCAATCTATTTCGTTCACAATGTCAATTCGATCATCAGCTGCTCCATCTGTCATGCGTATATACTGAATGAATACAGAATTACCATATTTCCGTTTTACACGTAGAGAAGCACAAGCCGGACCATTGTCGGCAGAAGAAATCAACACGCTGTCTATGACTGAGATAGGTTTAGCATCTATTGTCTTTTTAAGAATTTCCCATGCGGGCCATTCAAATGATTCGTTTTGTGTAAACAGTGCTAACCGGAAGGCTTTTCCTTTTTCTACCAATTCTTTATTGTTTCGCTTGTCCACTAATGACGCAATGTCTCCGTTGTTATTTAGAGTCAGTTTGTAAATAATATTTTCTAGCGTGTTGTTAGAAACTTTCAGTTGACTTTTAGCAATGATTCCACTTGTTCTAACATCATATACAGCATAGCCAATCGGGGCAACATCAGCACAAAAAGCTATTTTGGCCAGCCCATTATTGTACGTTAAAAGCTGAGAATTCACTTCTTTTCCATTAGGAGCAAATACATGGATGTCTTTGGGAGATTTTGGAATACTAATTTCTGCAGTGACCATACCTTTATGAGTGGCAGAAAGTGAATTGTAGACTACTATAGGATTCCCTTTTGTATTCGTATTCAGTTCTTTGGCCACTCTTCCAACAGAAGACGTAATTATATCTGCAAAGCAAGACTGAGAAACAAGTTCATCGTTCCATGAAAAAGTATAGGCTTTAGGAATACTTGTTCCTGTTAAATCGTCATGGAATTGGTGCCAAATGAACCGTTTCCAGGATTCATCTATTTCTTCGGATGGGTAGGTGGCTCCAACGAGATAATTTGCTACTACAGCAGATTTTTCAGACGAAACAGCCAATTGTTCATTTCTTCGATTGAATCGCTTCATGGCAGCTTGAGAGGAATAACAGCCTGTACCATGAATATCCATTAATAACTCACCGTCAAATACTGGTAGTTCTGGATGATTGCTGAAAGGAAGATAATCTTTATACATTTGGTCGGATGTTGCACTAATAATTTCAATGTCACCACTTCCTTTAATGCTTTTTTCAATAGACATGACAGACTGAATCGTTGGAGCACCTCCGCGGTCACCTGTACCATAGTATTTATAAGCCGTTTTATTTACAGTATTTTGTGCCAGCTTTCTTATTTCTTTGTCATTGCTGATATCCTCGTTATCCCAGCTCTTAGTGTAATTTTGTGCATTAAAAGCAGCCATAATTTGAGAACCATCTAGCCCTTTCCATAAACCGACGTTGAAAGGTACTTTTGAGTTCCCGTAAAAAGGTCTGTGTCTCCATTGTAGTTTTTGAGTAGAGAAGCCAATGAGACCTGCGTGTGAAGCTATAGTTGGAATCGTGTAACTAAATCCAAAGCAGTCAGGTAAAAAAATATCTTTTGACTGCACTCCAAACTCTTTCTTATAAAATTCTTGACCTAATAGAATATTCCGGAAGAATGATTCTGGAGAGGGCAAATTAGCATCGTTAGCATCCCATGAGCTTCCGCTAATATGCCAGCGTCCTTGGTGAATATATTCTTTTACCTTTTTATATTTCTCAGGATAATATTCCTTTATCCAACTATATTTGACGCCTCCTTCAAAGTTGAAAATATAATCTGGATAGTTCTCAAATAAGAAAAAGTTCCGGTCAACCGTATTACGTACATATTGGTTGATAGATGTTTGAACATCCCAGTTCCACTGTGTGTCAAAATGGGCATTGGATACAACGTAGGCTTTGTACTCCTTCTGTGAGAAAGCCGATATTCCACATAATGCAAAGGACAGTAAAGCAATCTTGATTCGTTTATATTTTTCCATTATAAAAAATTATGTTGTTGTTTGTTAACTCGTAGTAAATTTAGCCTACAAGCGATTTTAATTATTTATATTTTAGTTTAGCAATATGTTTATTATCACAATAATCGTGTGAACGGTTGTTTTTGATAATATCCATGTTCTATATCCATCAAAAGACTTAGCGTAGTTTCGACGAATCATCACTTGGTCACAAAAGTAAATAAAATGGCATTTTAATTTCTTTTTTTACCTTTCTGAATAGCTCTAGTTGTCTCAGACAATTTTGTTGATTACTCACATGTACTATTTTAGGTTGTTTAAATATGGCATGAGTTTTCTAAAATGTTATCCTGAAACCAATTATTTTATGAATGTAAATTACGTGTGTTGTTAAAAAAAAGAAACTTACATTGTATTTGTTTTTCAAATGTACTATGGGGTTATTATCATATTTTTATATAGTTTTAAGTTTAACATGAAAAATTCAGTTTCATTTAGGTTTACTCTCAATTTTATATTCAATATATCCTCCTTGATGAATAGATTTCCAGTCAATCCAAGAAGAAGTGTGTTTGCGTCCATTCACTTTAATTGAAGTGATATATGCAATTGTAGCTGAACCTCCTTTAATTTCCAAAACACCTTTGGAAAGACTTATTTTAATGTTTTCAAATTGAGGTGTATTGATACTAAATCCTGCTACACCGGGTACCATAGGATACAAACCGATAGAGGCAAAAACATACCATGCTCCTATTGAGCCGCAGTCATCATTCCCAGGCAGTCCTGTTGGTTTACTAGTGTACATCTGATCTAAAATACGATAAATGACCTCCGATGTTTTATATGGTTTATCTGTCCAGTTGTAAATCCACGGTACTTGAAAATCAGGTTCGTTTCCTGAGGCAAAATAATGGTCATTGTAACTGGCATCTAACCTTACAAACAGGCTGTCCAAGCGTTTGGAAGCTGCGTGTTTTCCACCCATTGTCTCAATTAATCTATCTAAATCGAAAGGTACCATCCAGAAATAGTTTTCTTTGGTGGCTTCACGCCAATCGCTTTCAGGGTCTTTCCAGCTCATGTCATTCGTTTGCCTGGAACGGAGCCAATTGGTTGAAGGATCATAAAGATTTTTCCAATTACCAGCACGTATCATAAAATAATCGGCCTCTTTTTTATCTTTTATGGCTTGTAAGGCAAACTGTCCAATTGCATAGTCGGAAGAAGTATACTCTAGACATAGAGAGGCATTTTCGACCCCTTTGTTTAAGTAATTGCTCAATCCAGGTCTGATTTCAACGTTTTGAGAACGAGCACCTAGTACTGTTGCCCCATGTTTCATGTACTTAAAAGCTTCTTGAACATCAAAGTTTCTACCGCCAAAAGTATAGGTGTTGGAAATAATGATAGGAATTGGATCACCGTGCATAACACCAGTCTCTATATTAGCCAATACCCAACGTCCATACCCACCGCTCTGCTCTGCAAAATCTACTACAGACTGCATCATGTCAGAACTTTCTTTAGGGAAAAGCATAGCTAACAATTGAGACTGTGTACGGTAAGTATCCCAGCCACTGTAAGTAGTATAATAATCCCGTCCAGTATTTGTCTTATGTATATTGAAATCTGAGCCAATATATTCTCCGTTTATGTCACTGAAAATATTTGGGTGAATCATTGAATGATATAAGTGTGTATAAAATTGCTTGACACGATCATTATTTGATGATTCTACAGCAATTTTACCTAAACACCGATTCCATTCTTTTTCGGTATCATTTTTCACGCTCTTAAAATTACGTCCTTTATTATCTAATCGAAGGTTTTCCCGGGCATTTTCAATCGAAACATAGGAAATTGCAACTCTATATTCTACGGTATGATTTTTCCCTGTATTGAAGGTGAAATAAGCTCCTGAATTTTTCCCACTTATTATTAATCGACCGTTTTTTATGTCTGAATTGGTCCAAGTTCCGCATATTTTTGCTTTCCGATTAAATTCTGCAGCAAAATAAATTTTATAATCAGTTTGGTAACCACAAAATTCACCTCCTTTTGCATACCCTTCGCATGTATTAGAAGACGTGATTTTTACTTCTGCAGTAGATACAAAAGTAGAACTTACACCTGATCCGATAAGAATTGTGCCATTGACCTCGTTATCAGGGAACAAAAATCGGACAATACCACTGCGCCTTGATACTGTTGCCTGACAAGTTACTTTATCCTTCATTGTTATAGAAAGATAGCCTGCGCTCGAGTTGTTTTCTGTTTCATATTGAGGATAACTCTCCATGTTTTTTGGTGAGAATTTTAAAGTCCCAGCAAGTGGCAAGACTGGGAAATTACCCATATTAGGACAGCCGGCTCCAGATATTTGATTTACAACAATACCTTTTTGTGGTGAAAAAAAAGAGGGAGTCAATTGCATCATACCAAATGGATAGGTTGCTCCAACATAAGTGAATCCACAAGCCAGTCCACTTCCTTTTGTACCAATACGAGTATCAACAATCTTAGCATAATTTATGCTACTTTCCGCTTTCGTTTGGAAAATACAATATATGAAAAAAAACAGGAAAAAAAATAGAAATAAAAAAAATCTCATCAGTTTTTGAATTGTTAAAGTTGACTATTAAAAAAAGGACAGCTATCGAAATGTTTAATGTTATTCCTTCCCCTGATTTTCTAAACTTAAATATAGTTTAAAACAAATATTGAATGTAGTTTGCTTTTGAATTTTATATAGAAATGAAATACGCTGTCTCGTTTTTATCCTTTGCTCTAATATTTCATTATAACTATCTCCATCTTTCGGCTCATCTTATTTTTCTTACTGTCATCTCAGGTTCTAATTGCTATCGTAATTTAGCTATATAACTTGTGAGTGTAAAAAAAAAGGATAATAAAATTTTGTCCATTTTTATAAATGAAATATTTACTGCAAAGTAATCGTTTGAGAATTAAAAATAAGATTAAACTGTGATTAATTAATTGGAAATTTCATTAATCCGGAATCTTTTTTATTATGCTCATAGTTTGATTTGGTCTATATTTCATTCTTATACGCCATAGCAATTCATTGACTGAAATAGTTTTTATTTCTTCAGACAATAAATTCTCAGTTGCTTTAACTGGATTAAGCCCAATTGCTGGAGACTTCGTTACTTTACTCGATTTTGAGAAATCAGACCAAGCATGAACTATTGTCCACGACAAAACACTTTTCTTTGCACTAATCTCACGATTTATAAGAGATGATACATACTCTGGTGTGCCACAATTGGGTCTTCTTTTATTTACTTCATTCCATAGAGAATAGGTTGCTGTTGAAACCGGAATATCTATACCCAAAGAATTTTTAAACCACATTATATCACTCCCGAGCTCATAGGGAAAATATTGAACAGCCAGCATACCTGTTATGCCCTTTAGTTCCTCGGCATAAATCTGAAAAGCTTCTTGCGACTCTTTACTTTTTACATTTTGACAAATAAACCCAAATACTTTAATATCCATTTCTTGCAGATGGTAGTTTATTCTTTGAGCAAATTTTCTTAAGAGCTCTTTTCGGTTAGCTCTTTTAATTGCAAATAAATCCGGATACTGATAGCCTCCTCCATATTCTATATACGAATTTCTTGGAAATTGTTTTTCGGCTAACTCATTCCATGTGAAAGGAGAAATTATGGATAGATTTATTGGGCAAAGTGTCCAACTAATTCCTGTACTTGATATGCCGCTATTACCGGCATAACACTCATTGTCCGCAAATCCACCCATTGTCCATTGCATATTATCGCCGTCACTCATCACAAAAGAATGAAATGATGAAGTATCTTCAAAATTAATTTCTTCTGGTATCTTTTCATTGGCTTTTTTTAATGGAACTTTCCCTGACACAGATGAAATTAATGGAAGATTGAGACACCAATCTGAAGCTGTATTATAATGTCCCCATTCAGAGATAAGGCTTGTAAAGTTTGATTCATCACCACATCCCCAACCTAAAATTGGTGACATAGGGGTAACCCATTTCAACACTTTCTCAATCAATGTTTTTTTATCGCTATACAACATCAGTTTATGCGCTATCGCGTAATCTCTCATATTGGTAACTAAGGGATGAATACTAAGAGCAGAACAATTATTTAATTCATTTTTATTTTTTTCAAAGCATTCTTCTAAAGATTCTTTACGAACGTCTTTTAGTTGCTTTAAACCATGTAAGCGAGCTTGTTTTACAAGGCTTTCATCAATTATTAATCCCGATAGTAAAGAGGCGTAAACCGTAGCTACATTGCTTGAATAATCTGTAATGATTTTACGGTCTGGATTCCGATCCAAGCTATATAATATATAGCCAGCTACAATCTTTTTCTTTGTCAAATAGTCAACCAATGACCACAAATCCATCTCCTTTATAGCTGAGATATTCAGGGTGAGGAGTGTTGATTGATATATCTTTTTATATGCCTTGTTTTCAGTGTCAATCCAAATCATTTCATCGAATCGGTCTTCGTTCACTGCCTTAGCAGCTAAGCCGGATAACGATTCAAGAAGCATTACTTCTGCGATGTTTTCTGTTGGCTTACAGATGATAATGCTCTTAGGTTGCTTCTGAGCAGGCCAGCCATATCTTCCGTTATATTCTGCACTACAAATTTGCATATAGAAAAATACAAGAATCAGTAAATAATACTTCTTTTTAATCATAATATAATGGCTATTTATTTGAGAAAGAATAAGGAAAACTTTCTTTTGTAGATCCTCGTTGTAGGTTTGGTTTATTACTCATCTGAAAAAGAATATTTCCGCCTTTTTGCAATTGTGAGTGCGTGAAAAAATTCTTATTATACTCCTTATTATCTAAATCTATTTTGTTTATATAAACATTTTCTTTGTAATTATTCGCGGCTTTAAGCGTGAGTTGTTGACCATTTTCCATTGTTATGGCTATTTGGGAGAATAAAGGTGATCCTAAGGCATATTCTCCGGAAATTGGAGAAACAGGATAAAATCCTAAAGCAGAAAAGACATACCAAGCTGAAGTTTGTCCATTATCTTCATCCCCACAATATCCATCAGGAGTTGGTCTATAAAGACGATCCATAATTTGTCGGGTCCAATATTGTGTCTTCCAAGGCTCACCAGCCCAATCATACAAGTAGCTCATGTGTTGGATTGGCTGATTGCCGTGCGCATATTGTCCAAAATTCATTATTTGCATTTCACGTATTTCATGAATAACCTGTCCATAATTTGAGTCATCAAAAACAGGTGGAAGGATGAATACTGAATCAAGCATTGCCACAAATGACTTTCTTCCTCCCATTAATTCAGAAAGACCTTCTGGATCATGGAATACACTCCATGAGTAATGCCAACTATTTCCTTCTGTAAAATCTCCTCCCCAAGAAAAAGGATTAAAATTATCACGAAAAGCTCCTTTTGAATCACGGCCTGCCATTAAATTGTATTTCTTATAAAAGAGCTTTTTATAATTCAACGAGCGTTCTCGATAGGTTTCAATGAGTTTCTTATCTTTCTTTAATTCCTTTGCCAAACGGAAAATGCAATAATCGGCATACGCATATTCCAAAGTACGTGCTGCACTCTCCTTTATACCAACATCATTGGGTACATACCCGAGTTTTGTATATTCTTTAGCACCTGCACGTCCTACTGATGTAAGGGTTGGGTGAGCATTATTTGCATTCTTCATAATTCCGTCCCATAAAGTATTTATATCTACATCTTTCACTCCATTCAAGTAGGCGGAAGCTATTACAGAAGTAGAATTAGACCCTACCATAATATCGATATGTCCGGGAGCTGCCCATTCAGGCAACCAGCCACTTTCTTTGTATGTGTTGGCCAATCCTTCTAAAATATACTTACTTTGAGTAGGATAAAATAAATTAAAGAAAGGATGTACAGCACGAAAAGTATCCCAAAAGCCATTATCTGTGTACATCCGTCCAGAACAAATTTTACCATTATAAGGGCTGTAGTGTATTATTTTTCCTTTTGCATCAAGCTCATGAAATTCTCTAGGAAATAATAACAGACGGTAAAGGCAAGTGTAAAAGGTTCTAAGTTTATCTAAGTCATCCACTTGTGAATCATCAACAGAGAATCGAGACAAGTTCTTGTTCCAAATTTCTTTGCCTTCAGCGCAAACCTCATCAAAATTATGTTCGCCAATTTCATTTTTCAAATTCTGATCCGCTTGTTCCCAACTAATAAAGGATGACGAAATTTTAGCTTGCACAGTCTCGCCTTTTTTAGTAGAAAAAGTGATAACCGCACCACTCCGATTTCCTAAAGTTTCATTTTTTTCTTCAGTTAATACATTTTCTTTCCATATTGCGAAGCTTTGAATAGGCTTATTAAAATAAACGACGAAATAATTTTTAAAATTAGAAGGAACACGCTGAGTGTCATATCCAATACGATCTGTAGAGTAACCAATTACTTTATTTTCATATGGAATGACCTTTATATAAGATGCCCTGGCAAAAGCATCAATTACAACATTTGCTTGATTTGTTTCCGGAAAAGTAAAGCGCATAACACATGATCTTTCGGTAGGTGTAACCTCTGTTGTTACATTATAATCAGCTAAGTATACTTTATAGTAGTGGGGTAATGATGTTTCTGCTTTATGAGAGAACCAGCTTTTGCGATCCTCTTCACGGAATTTTTTTTCGCCGACAGTCGGCATTAAAGAGAAAACTCCATAGTCTCCTGTCCAAGGGCTGGGCTGATGCGTCTGACGGATTCCTGTTATATAATAGCTATTATAAGAGTAGAACCAGCGTTCATTATTTTTAGACGCAGTTTGAGGTGACCAATGGTTCATTCCCCACGGACGAGCTGTTGCGGGATAAAGATTTCCATTAGACAACTTGAATTCACTTTGGCTTCCCATAATAGGTAATACATATTTAGTGTAATCTTTCTGTGCAAATGCAGAAAGAATAAATACAGCCAGAAACAACACTAGATTAATTCGTTTTTTCATTATTTTAATATGTTCGTAGTCTATTACATTATTATTACATTATTTGGTTGGTAGCAAATAAAGGATTAGTGGATTAAAAAACGGATTAAAAACTGTTTAATTAATCAACATAAAATATTAACCGATAACTGTGCTTCGACTAGTTGTCTGTATATGTCTATTTTATATTGCGATAATGCTTTTTTAATTGTTATGTAATACCCTGTTAATAATGTCCAAATAATCTTATGGGGTTAATTCATTCGTGTTATATCCTTGTGGTGTAAAGCTAATTATTTATGAAATTAACAATTGGCTAAATTTGCTATCTCTCTGCTCCACGGGTAAGGAATTTGAATTGAGGAGAAAGAAAAATAGTGCTTGCTAGCTCGTACTCGGTTCTCATTGCTGATCAAGGTCGCTCATGAATAAAACCTAATGTAAGCTAATAACATGAATTATAAATGATATATGCGAAGATCTATTTCGGCTATGGTTTCAATACTAAGGTGGCATGTGGGACGTATCTAACTACAACTTTTTTAAAATAATTAGATGTATTTTTTTACATATTAGACTTTGATAAAAATGTATTTAGTAATAAAACTACTCGTACCCAGAATGAATAACAGGTGTATAAAATATTCGCAGGGGAAGTAGAATACACAGCAAATGTAGTTTACGGTCTACTCAACACAATGAATAAGCCTTAAATTTCGCTAAATGTAGTTTTGTTCTTTTTGTGTAAATTGACAAAAAAACTCGTTGCTAAATTTAAAGTAAAAATGGCAAGTCTCGTGTCGCCTCCGAAAATGAAGCAGTGAATTAAAAAAATATATTTTGGAATTAAACATTAATTAATCGATAAATTAATCGCTGACCGATATATTTGCAGCAACAAATGAAATAATTTTTTATTTCTGTTTTTGTAAATTACATTACAGGTGTTAGATTATATTATTGAAAACTAATAGTGTAAGCTTGCCTGTGTTTGATTTGTACGATGCAAGGATTAATATTGAACTTTTTTTAAGAAATCAACGCTCAGGATAGCTTTAGGAATGTTTATGAAAAAAATGTTCAGCCCCAAGTCGTCAGCAACTGAGACGTATGATCCTATCGTCTCAAAAAAGTCATAATTTGAAATTATATTTGTCGAATTGTAAAAATGACATATTTTCAAATTTGTATGTGTAAAATTAATAAATATATCAGTAGGGTTCTTAATTATTGTTTTGTTAGTAGTTGTCAGTTTTCAAATATTATTCTCTTTAATCAAATACTTAAAATTAATCTATCATGAAAAAGTACTTATTCTCAAACTGTTCTCCATAACATAGATTTTATCCTTTAATGATTAGTAGAGAGGAGGAATAGGCAACTGGAAATTTATTTTTTTTAGTTTGAATATTATTTAATCGATCTTAATCTAATAGGGTATATATTCTTTTTTAGGACTATGTGTTAATCTTTTATTAAAATAAACATATATATTATGATATATAAAAATCTATGATGATGGTAAATTTCAATGTAACGAAGAAAAATAAAGTCGCGTATTTAACACAACAAAATTCATTAAATCGTATTTTTATCGTATTGTTTCTTTGCTTTTTTACAATTATTCCTGGTTTTGCACAGCAATCAAGGGAAATAACTGGGAATGTAAAAGACCTCAATGGTGTGGGTATTATTGGGGCTAATATAATAATTGATGGAACAAAAAACGGAACGATTACAGACGTTAATGGCGATTTTAAATTGTCAATACCAAAGGGTAATATTACAATCAATATAACCTATATTGGTTATCTTTCTCAAAAAATAGCTATTGGAAATAGAAATAGCATTAATATTCTATTATCAGAAGATACCAAAGCTATAAGTGAGGTTGTTGTTGTGGGTTATGGAACTCAAAAGAAAATATCCTTGACTGGAGCTATTTCATCCGTGAAGAGTAAAGATATTCTTTCGACCAAAGGTCAAAATGTGCAAGATATGTTGACTGGTAAAATTCCTGGGCTACGAGTAGTTCAAAAAACATCCGAACCTGGTCAGTTCACTGAAAACTTCGATATTCGAAATTTTGGGACACCACTGCTTGTTGTGGATGGGGTGCCTCGTTCAGATCTGCAAAGACTAGATCCAAATGAAATCGAAAGTGTTACTGTGTTAAAAGATGCTTCTGCTTCTATTTATGGAGTACGTGCAGCCAATGGAGTTGTATTAGTAACAACCAAGAAAGGCGAAAGTGGCGCACCAAAGATCAGTTATTCTACTTACTACGGGGTACAAATACCTGCTGAAATCCTTAAGCCGGTTGGGGCAGTAGATCGGATGACATTAATGAACGAAAAATCTATGCGAAGTAATTCAAATCCATTACTAACATATAACAGTGATGCATTTAAAGCTTTTGCGGATGGAACTTTGACTAGTACCGATTGGTATAAAGCTGTTATTAGAAATGCGGCTCCGCAACAACAACATAACATAAATGTAAGCGGAGGATCGGAAGCAGTTACTTATTTTGTTAATCTTGGTTATATGGATCAGGAAGGCTTCTGGAAAAGCAATAGCTTAGACTACAATCGCATGAATGTGCGGTCAAATATAGAGGCTAGAATATCAAAGAGATTAAAATTTTCGCTGAAATTAAATGCAATTAAAGATCTTACAACTAATCCGATTGGAGGTACCGCAAACGTGTTTAAAATGTTATGGCGTTCAGTTCCAACGGATAGAATTTATGCCAATGATAATCCTGCTTATCTGGCAAGTACTTCTGCCGGTGGCGATGTATTAAACCCAATCGCAATGTCTTCATCTGATATCAGCGGTTATAATAAGAATATAAATAAAATCTTTGAGTCTTCAGTAGATCTGACGTATGAAGTCCCTTATATCAGTGGATTGTCTGTAAAAGGGATGTTAAGCTTTGACAATAATATCAGTGACAATACCTCTTTCAGTAAAGAATATAATGAATACACTTATAATTCTGCAACGGATACTTATAACGGCGTAGCGAAACAATCTCCAACCTCATTAAGTCGTTATTATGGGAATAATCAAACTACTTTATATGATGTTTCTTTGAATTATAAGCGATCATTTGCGCAAAAACATAATGTAAGTGCTTTACTTCTTTTAGAATGTTCACATTCGACAGGTGACAATATTTCCGCATCTCGCCAATTTTCAATTTCAATTCCTTATCTTTTTGCCGGGAATACTCTAAATCAGGTAGGTACTGCAAATGCAAGTGGAATTTCAGAAAATGCGTATAACGGTTTTGTTGGAGACTTTAGTTATGATTATGCGGGAAAATATTTTGCTAAATTCAGTTTTCGGGAGGATGGTTCTTCTAAATTTCCTTCAAATAGTCGTTGGGGATTTTTTCCAAATGGGTCTATTGGCTGGAGAATATCGGAAGAGCCGTTTATAAAAAACAATCTGCCTTCAATTAATAATATAAAAATTCGTGGGTCTTACGGCGTATTGGGTGACGATGGAGCCGCCGCTTATCAATTCGTATCGGGCTATAATTATCCAAATACTAGCGGAGCAAGTGTAAACAATTTTCCAACAGGTTACGTATTCGCAGGAACATATACCAATGCGCTTGGGTTTCGTGTAGTTGCAAACCCTAATATAACATGGTACACATCTCACACTGCCGACATTGGTATAGATGCCGATTTTTGGAATAATAAATTTGGATTTACAGTTGATGTTTTCAACCGGGACAGAAGTGGATTATTGGCAACCCGTATTGTATCTATACCAGGCTCTTTTGGTGCATCGATGCCACAACAAAACCTGAATGGTGACCGGACAAAGGGTTTTGAACTCGAACTTCGGCATCACAATGTGATAGGAAAGGTAGAATATAGAGCAACCGCGAATATAGCGATGACTCGTAAAATGAATTTATACGTGGAAAGAGCTCCTTCTGGAAATTCATACTCTAACTGGGTAAATAACCCATCTTATAGGTATAACGACATCTGGTTTGCATATAGTGCAAATGGTCGATATACATCGTATAATCAAATTGCCACTTCTGATATTTATGCCTCCAGAGCTACTCTTCCAGGTGATTATAAATATGAAGATTGGAATGGAGACGGCGTAATCGATGGTTCTGACATGCATCCAATTTGTACCAAAACCAATCCGGTTTTAACCTTTGGAACGACACTGTCAGCTTCCTATAAAGGTTTTGATATAAACTTATTATTTCAGGGAGCAGGTAAAACCAATGTTGGCTTTACGGAACAATTGATTGCTCCATTGGCATGGAATGGGAATGCGCTGTCACAATTTCTGAATCGTTGGCATCCAGTTGATCCGACAAAAGATCCCTATGACCCAAGTAATGGATGGATAAGTGGTTATTATGCCTACGGTGGAACTACACCAGACGCAAATTCAACTTATGCCATACAAAACGGCGCATATATACGTCTGAAAAGTATTGAATTAGGGTATTCTCTACCGAAAAATATTCTTAAACATGTTGGAATGAAGGATATGAGAATATATGTAAACGGTTATAACTTATTTACTCTAAGCAAGGTAAAAGACATGGATCCTGAACACCCAAGTGATAATTATGGATATGTTTACCCTTTGAATAAAACCATCAACCTTGGAGCAAGCGTTACATTCTAATTAAAATTGAAATAAAATGAATAATAACTTATATAATAAAATGCACAAAAATATATATAAAAACCTATATATATCAGCTTTGATTTTAATGGCTTTTTTTGCATCATGTCAGAATCTCGACATTGCACCAACAAACATCTTGACAGACAAGGATGTTTACAATGCAGGAGGGATGAAAGCTTATATGGCTGGTATGTACGGTCGTTTGCCGATGGAAGATTTCAACGTCAGTGATGATGCAACTCATGGAGGCTTTTTTAATTGGACCAGCATTGCTTGGGAAATGTTAAGTACGGGAGAAAATGTTAACAATAATTATACAGGGCTCTATATTCCAGCACAAGGCTATTGGTCGGAAGGTTATCAGCTTATTCGTTATGCAAATAAGCTAATTGAAGATTTACCTGCGTATGTAGGCAAATTGGATGGAGCTGCAAGTTGGATTGCAGAAGCAAAATTTATTCGTGCGTATACTTATTTTACTTTGGTTAAGCGATATGGAGGGGTTCCTATAATTAACCATGTTCAGTCAGTAGATTCTCCTTTAGATTCTCTACGTGTAGCTCGCAGTAGTCAAAAAGATTGTTACGATTTTATGTTAAGCGATCTTGATTATGCAATTGCAAATATGCCGGTAAAAAGCGATGCGGGAAGAGCTAATAAATATGTTGCTGCCGCATTTAAATCACGGGTAGCCCTCTTTGCAGGTTCAATTGCAAGATATGGTCAGTTGTATAATTACACAGTGGACAATGTGATGCTATGTGGTATTCCTGCCGATCAAGCTAATAACTATTTTCAACAAGCTTGGGATGCTGCTAAAATTGTAGAAGATGGAGGTTATGCCCTTTATCAGGGAGATTCAAATCTTGAAACTAATTTTGCAAATGTTTTTGCAAAAGCTGATAATAGTACGGAATCCGTCTTTATCAGACAATATAATTATCCCAATTATGTGCATAGTTTTGACTGTGTTTATAGTCCTCCCCGTATGGCTACAACTTACGGAAGCCGTTTCAATGTAACTTTAGATTGGGTTGAACTTTTTGATGGACTTCCAAAAGACCAAAATACAGGGCATTTAAAAACAACTGACAGCCAAGGACACTATATCGTTTATGATGGTCCAACAGCCTTATTTTCAAATGCAGAGCCTCGTTTAAAAGGAAGTATTATGCTTGCAGGGCAGACCTATAAAACTCTTGAACTTGACATCAGAAGTGGTGTTATTAACGAGAATATAGATCCGTCAACTCCTATTTCAAAATTTGTTCCGGATGATGGTGTTATGACAACTGCATACGCGAGTGTACCATGGTTTAAAAATAATGTACTTACAACAACTACCACTGTAACAACGCAGACCCCCATGGTTACTTCAACAGGAGTAAAAATAAATATTAATGGAATGGATGGTCCATCAAATGGAGGTACAATTAATACACTCACCGGATTTCATGGAAGAAAATGGTTAGATATGACTTTGACACCGTCATTAACTAAATTAAATGCATCTTATCAGTCCTGGATTGATATTCGCTATGCGGAAGTTCTTTTAAATCGTGCTGAAGCAGCACTTGAATTGGATCAAAATGGAGTCTCTACATACAATAGCAACAACATGAAAACTGACGCATTTATGTGTATAAATAAGATTCGTCAAAGAGCCGGAGCTAATCTATTGTCTAGTGCGTCAGATCTTTCCACAGCACCTGCTTATGCAAAAGGGACTGCATCTGGTTCATTCGTTCAGGCTCCAAATAGAGGATTACAAATACTTCGTATTGAGAGGTATAAAGAACTTGCTTTCGAACATAAAATTTATTGGGACTTATGTCGTTGGTTTACTTTTGATACACAAATATATAATTATAGGAGAAGGATGCTTTGTCCATTCCTTTTTGCAAAAGGCGCAACATTAGATGCAGCTGGTTGTCCTACAGGAAAATATATTTATGATGCCCGTGTATGTGAAAGAGCGAATGATAATTTGACTTTCTCAACAAAATATTATTACAGCCCGATTCCGACCTCTCAGATAGCTGTAAATCCGTTGTTAAAGCAGAATAATCAATATTAATTTAAATATTTTTAGATGATGAATAAAATATATTATTTTTTCACTTTTATAACCCTTTTATTGTGTTTATCTTCTTGTGAATTGGATAATTATAGTGGTCCAAATGCAGAAATATCAGGGAAAATTTTAGATCAGGACGGGACTCCTTTACAATTGGAGCCGGGAAGCAGTAATATGCGAATCAAATTGGAAGAGTTAAGTTGGAAGAATAGTAATCCGACTGTTTCTATATCTCCACAATATTTGAATGTGAAACTTGATGGAACATATCAGAATACTAAACTTTTTAGTGGTACATATAAAATAACGCCCGTTGAAGGAGCATTTTATCCGTATGCTATTAGTGGTGACACGACAGAACTAAAAGGGTCTATTGTGAAAAATTTCACGGTTGTCCCTTATCTCCAAGTTTCATGGGTTGCTGAGCCCACGGTAGATAATTCAAATTATATTGTTGCGTCAGTAAAATTCAAGAGGAATAGCATTGCCGGAGTAACTGCCCCTAATTTGAATAATGCCATATTTTGTATCTCAACAAACCAGTATGTAGGCAATAATAATTACGATGGGCAGCTTATAACCGGAGTTATTTCAGTAACGAATAGCCAGGAAGGTCAAACTCTTAATTTTAAAACATCAAGAGCTGTAAAATACCTTCATACAATTTATTATGTGAGAGTCGGTATCTGTTGCAGCGATACTTATAAAAAGTATAATTATACTGATGTTAAAACGGTGGTCGTCCCTTAGGACTCAATTTTAAAGATAGGGGAATGAACTTACATTTCCCTATCTTTTATTTTTTTTGCAGGTTGGGTTAAATATGGTTAATTGTCTTGATTGCCAATAGCCAATTATAAATATGATAGGTACTTTTGATTGGTTAATATTTGAGATGATGGGGGACTCTATTTTATTGAAAAAAATAGTCTAATATGATTTCTAGAGTTTGTGTGTCGTCTGTTTTTAATGGGCTCAGACACAATTACAAATGAAATTAATGCAAATTTGAAAACCCATTAAAGATTTGGAATAGATGCCTTGGGATTGAGTACTGTTGAAGTGTGTTGGTCGATTCTATAGCGCTAAACATTTTATTTTCATGAAATTGATTTTTTTGATCAGGTAGGATGACATTTCCGTTAATGCCAATTGAGTTCGATATTTCTTTTAAATCATTGCACAAAACAAAATATTAGCCATGGATACAATCTTCGATGTTCTCATGAAAAAAATGTTTTCCTAATCTATTTATTTGTTATTAATTAACAGTATCTATCTGAGCGACTTATATAAGAAAATTAATATTTATAATATGAAAAAAATAGTTCAATTCACAGTGGGTTTGTTTTTCTTGACCTCTTTTTCTGCTTTGGCTCAGAGAAACTCAATTTATCACAAGGGCTGGATTGATTTCAACAAAAATGGTAAAATGGATTTGTTTGAAGATCCAAATCAGTCAACGGAGAAGCGAATTGCTGATTTGCTTTCGGAAATGACGATAGATGAGAAAACCTGTCAAACAGCCACGTTATATGGTTATGGACGCGTATTGAAAGATCAGCTCCCTACTGCAAAATGGAAAAATGAAATTTGGAAGGACGGTATTGCTAATATTGATGAACACTTGAATGGCGTAAAAAGCCATACGGTTTTTATCTCCGATAAATATACGTATCCGCACAGTAATCATGCGGAAGCCATTAATCAGGTTCAGAAATGGTTTGTGGAAGAAACCCGGCTTGGAATTCCTGTAGATTTCAGCAATGAAGGCATTCATGGACTGACCCACGATAGGGCAACGCCACTTCCTTCCCCTATTGCCATTGGCAGTACGTGGAATAAAGAACTTGTTTACAAGGCTGGAACTATTGTCGGGCGAGAAGCTAAAGCGCTTGGTTATACGAATGTTTACACACCTATTTTAGATGTTTCACGTGATCAACGTTGGGGTAGAGTTGTGGAAACTTATGGAGAAGACCCATTTCTAATTGCAGAATTAGGAATCAATATGGTAAAAGGGGTTCAAAGCCAGGGTGTTGCTTCTACGATTAAACATTATGCAGTGTATGGGGTTCCAAAAGGTGGTCGTGATGGAAATACGCGTACTGATGCACATGTTGCACCACGTGAAATGTTGCAAATGCATTTATATCCTTTTCGCCGGGTTATTCAGGAAGCACACCCAATGGGTGTGATGAGCAGTTACAATGATTGGGATGGTGAACCTATAACCGGAAGTTACTATTTTTTGACGGAGTTGCTCAGGCAGCAGTTTGGTTTTAGCGGATATGTAGTTTCTGATAGCGAGGCAGTCGAGTTTTTGTATAGTAAACATCGGGTAGCTGATACATATAAAGAAGCAGTAAGGCAAGTTTTTGAAGCTGGGCTGAACGTCCGAACCAATTTCTCGGATCCTAAAAAATATATACTTCCACTACGCGAATTAATTAATGAAGGCAAAGTTTCCATAAAAACCTTGGATGAACGTGTGTCTGATGTGTTGAGAGTGAAGTTTGAGCTGGGACTTTTTGATGCTCCTTATGTAAAAGAACCAAAGAAAGCAAACGAGATTCTTGACCCTAAGAATACTGCTGATTTTGTATTGGACATAGCTCGTCAATCTATTGTTTTATTGAAGAACGAAAATAAAACTCTACCTCTGGATATCAAAAAGATCAAAAATATATTGATAACAGGCCCTTTGTCCAACGAAACCAGTTTTCTTATCAGCCGTTATGGTCCTTCTCATCTGAATATGATCTCAGTATTGGAAGGTGTAAAGAAATATGTTGGAACGGCAACCAATGTAACCTATGCAAAAGGTTGTAATGTTACCGATGCTAGTTGGCCTGAAAGTGAAATACTTCCAACCGAGTTGACAACTTTAGAAAAGGCTCAAATGGATTCGGCAGTGCTAAAAGCTAAGCAGTCTGATGTGATTATTGCTGTGATGGGGGAAGATGAAAGCATGGTTGGTGAGACTAAATCACGTACCTGTTTAGACTTACCAAGCCGTCAGGAAAAATTATTGCAGGTTCTTCAGGCTACTGGTAAGCCGGTTATCGTTGTGCTGGTGAATGGACATCCGTTGACTGTTAATTGGGCAAATCGCAATGTAAATAGTATTTTGGAGACTTGGTTTTCCAACGCTATGTTCGGTCAGGCTGTGGCAGAAACACTGTTTGGGGACTATAATCCGGGAGGTAAACTGACTATGACGTTCCCTAAAACGGTAGGACAGATCGAATTCAATTTTCCTTATAAACCCGCTTCTCAGGCAGATCAACCTAAAAGTGGAGCCAATGGTTATGGCGATTCGCAAGTGAATGGAGCACTTTATCCGTTTGGCTATGGCTTAAGTTATACCACCTTTTCATTTTCTAATTTGAAAGTAACTCCCGAAAAGCAAAACAATCAAGGTGAAATTCAGGTGTCAGTTGATATTACTAATACCGGTAATAGAAAAGGCGATGAAGTAGTACAACTTTATTTGAAGGATTTTGTGAGTAGTGTTATTAATTATGATTATCAATTACGTGGATTTGAGCGTGTAACTCTTAATCCAGCCGAAATGAAAACTGTAAAGTTTATATTGAAACCTGATGACTTGGCTATTCTGGACAAAAACATGAAATTTGTTGTAGAACCAGGCAAGTTTGAAGTCATGATTGGAAATTCTTCTGTCGACATCAAGTTGAAGAAAGAATTTGAAATAGTGAATTGAACAGGAACTTAACTTTTTTGTATTCCTGTTCCAAATAGGATTAGAACATACACGTTTCAATTCTCATAATATCAGCGTGCTAATTTGGACCGTTACGAAGACAATTATCAAGTCAAAAGCTTCTTTTATTGGTACGATGTCAGCCAAATTTTATACAGTTCTCAGGCATACTTGATAATCTTGAACTGTCCTAGGAAGCTATGTTTGATATTCATTTTTTGAAAAATATAAGACATAGCTTATCTTTTTTATTGGTTGTAATGGAAGTTTAAATGTTGATTATCATGTAGTTTTCTTTACTTCGAGGCAAATAAAGCTAGAAGTGTTTATGAGAGGTAATCAACATATAACCAGAAATAGCTTTATCTATTTAAAAAGGGAAGAAAATGAATTGAAACGCTACTTTCTCAACTTTGTGACCAATTTCTGATTCGTCAAAACTTCGTTAACTGATTTGACGAATATAAACAAGAATCTTATCCGAAATCGCCACTGAAGGTTATTCAAATGACAAATAAATTTCGAACTACAAACTAAGGGCACTACGGGTTATAAGAGTAAAATAGCATGAAAAGATCACTTATACAGGTATTTAAACCAAATGGTCTGTCCTGTGCTAGTTCTCCCGATAAACCGAGACAAGCTATGCGATAACTAATCTTAAATATAAATGAATGTATGAAAAACGAAAATTCAATTTCTAAAATTCTTCCAGTGTTGTTCGGCTTTTTCATCATGGGTTTCTGTGATGTGGTAGGTATAACATCGATGCATGTCAAAGAAGATCTATTGGGCGGATTTAGTCCCGAATTCAGGGATACTCTTTCTAACATGATTCCTGTGGCATTATTCTCTATGTTTCTAATCTTCTCGGTACCAACAGGAATGATGATGAACAAAATTGGTCGCAAAAAGACAGTTATTTTAAGTAACGTTATTACAATTGTCGCTATGTTTATTCCATTAATCGAATACACTTTTGTGATGTCATTACTTGCTTTTGCATTGTTGGGAATTGCTAACACCATTCTGCAGGTATCACTGAATCCGCTATTGACAAATGTGGTAAAAGGCGATAAGTTGACTTCAAGCCTTACTGTGGGACAGTTTGTGAAGGCAATATCGTCTTTTACCGGTCCCTTTATTGCAGCTTTTGCTGCTACCATGTTGGGTAACTGGCAATATATTTTCCCTATATATGCTGTTATTACAATGATTTCAACTGTTTGGTTAATAAAAACTACGATCCCGTTGGAACTCGTAACGAGTAAAGCCAGTTCTTTTGGTAGTGTGTTTGGTCTGTTAAAAGACAAAACCATTCTTCTTCTATTTCTGGGAATTGTTTTCGTTGTGGGTGTAGATGTTGGGTTAAACACAGCTGCTCCCAAGATTCTGATCGAACGTTGTGGTCTGAGCTCCAACGATGCAGGGTACGGTTCAAGTATGTATTTTGCTTTTCGTACAGCCGGTGCATTTATAGGTGCTATACTTTTAGTCAAATTCTCTGCAGAGAAGTTTTTTAAACTAAGCATAGTCGCGGCAGTGTTTAGCTTGGTCGCGCTTATCTTTGTTTTCAATCAAGTTGCTATTTTTGCTCTCTTTGCTATTGTCGGTTTCGCTGTAGCCAATGTATTCTCTATCATTTATTCTATGGCCATCCAATCTCGCCCAGATAAAGCTAATGAAATTTCGGGATTGATGATAACAGGAGTTTTTGGCGGAGCGGTGATTCCGTTCATTATGGGCTTGGCTTCAGATGTATTGGGTTCGCAGATTGGTTCTGTATTGATTATTCTGATTAGTGCTCTTTATTTGGTTCTTTGCGCATTTGCAGTTAAACCAAAAGCTGTTTTATAAAATTGAAAGAAGTGTTTTAAGGAAAGAAAAGTGTGTCAGATTTTTCATCGAATCAGACATTCTTTTCTTTCTTTTTTGCAAATAATGAATTTTGGCAAAGTAAATTGTGAAATATTGTAGAGCCATATGATCAAATGAATATCGGTGGTATGTGGTTTTATCCATTTACTTTTCTGATTTGGTGATTTATGGCACGTTTAAAGACAAGATTATATCTAGTTTCAAAAGATAAAATTGAAAAATATTATTGTTTTGTTAGCAAAGGAAATCTGTGATAAATTCACGGAATTGTCATATGAAAGCAGCTGATTTTAACTTAGATGTGCATCTTTTCGTCGAAATAGATGTAATGTAAAATGATATAAATCACGGTTAGTCCCCATATGTTTAATATGTTAATGGGATCAAAAAAATAACTTTAAAAGTTGTATGATCGATTATCAAATAAGCGAATATATTTATTCGATTTGTGTCATATTCATCACTCTTTTATTTTATCTTTGCATTGTATTAGCATAAATTTCATATCATGACAAGTAAGTTAAAGTTAAATTCTATTTTTCTTCTCATTGTTATTAGAATTGTTTCTATGCCAGTATTACAAGCTCAAGGATTGAAATTTTATGGTAACAAAGAACCGATTGGACAGCGAACTACTTTTTCTGTTTTTGACAAAGGACGTGTTCCTGTATTTACCCAATATATTGACCTAAGCTTAGAACTGAAAATTCAAGATTTTTACACTTTTGGATATTTATTCCACATTGTTGACACTAAAAACAATGTAGCATATAGTTTCACGTACACATATATAGATAAATCGTTGAGTTCTTTCAAATTCAATACGGAGGGGAAGGACAATCTAATCTCGATGAATTTTGTCAATGATTCTATCAGATCAAAATGGATACCTGTTCGGCTGCATATTGATCTAGCTTCTGGGCAGAGTTCGTTGTCTGTTGCAGGAAAAATAAAGCAAAGTATTAGCAAGCTAAAGATATCAAAACATTTACAACTGGCTCTCACTTTTGGGCGGAGAGAAAATCTAGTTGATGTTCCACCATTTATGATTCGGAATTTGTCTATTTCAGGAGACAAGCAATTATTTAGCTTTCCTCTTAACGAAAGTGGCGGAAATAAGGTACATGATGCAAACGGGGAAGTACAAGGGAATGTAATTAATCCATGCTGGTTAATTAATGAATTCTACCACTGGAAAAAAACTCTTACGATTGAATCAAAAACGATTCTGGGTTCAAAATTTAACAACAATACACAAAGCATATTATTAATAAACCAAGATTCGCTCTTTACTTATGAGGTTGGAAAAAATCAACTTTCGAGAAAAAAATACGCGAATAAAATGCCGTTTGAAATGTTGCTGGGTACAAATTTTGTAGATGAAACAGCGAATAAAATTTACGCCTACGAAATACACAGCCTTCCTACAGGAAGTACAACCACCGCAGTATTAGATGTGCCTACATTAACCTGGCGAACTATTGGAAAGGCATATACGCCAATTCAGTTGCATCATCATAACGGTTTTTTAGACAAAAGAAGAGGACGGTATATCGTGTTCGGTGGCTTTGGTAACCGGCGATATAGCAATAGTTTTCTATCTTATAACTTTCTATCTGACCGTTGGGACACATTGAAATTTAAAGGAGACAATATCTGCCCTCGGTTTTTCTCTGCAATGACCTCTTCTAAGAATGGGAACTACTTATACATTTATGGTGGCGTAGGTAATGACTCGGGTGACCAGAGCGTTGGACACAATTATTACAATGATCTATACCGTATAGACTTAACACACAAAACAATAAAAAAATATTGGGATAATCATCCGAGTGAGAAACAAGTTCCAGGGGAACGAATGATACTCTCAACAAATGGAAAGTATCTATACGTGTTACGTTATGCCGAATATAATGAAAATACTTATCTGCAACTTTATTGCGTTTCTGTCGAGAATGGATCAATGCAAAAATTGGGTGATTCTATTCGTTATGTATCTAAATCTATTGCATCAAATATCGCACTTTATTATAATGATGCTTTACAAGAATTTTACTGCATTACTCAAGAATTCGAAGAAAGTACCCATAGTGTAAAAGCAAATGTCTACACACTATCAGCCCCCCCCGTTGATCGGGCTGCTATTGAATTTTATTTGGCAAAAAAAAATACACCAAGCCTCTTTCCAATTATTTCAATTGTAGCCTTGTGTATTCTCCTCTTCTTCTATCTGCGTAGTAACCTGAAAGGAGGCAAAACGGGGACTAAGAATGAATCAATAATTTCCCCCACTACAACTACGCCAACACCTATACCTTCTTTTGTATCTACCAAATCTTCAATACCGGTTTTTGAGCTGTCTGAGAGAGAGTCGACTCCCACAAAAGAGTTTAACAAAATTTATTTATATGGTATCTTTACTATATATGGAAAGTCGGGAAGAGACATCACTTACCTTTTTAGCCGAAAGCTTAAGCAAATATTTATATATATATTATTGAATAGCGAAAAGGAAGGTGTTAGTTCGGCACTACTCAACAATCTTTTTTGGCCTGAAAAAACGGACGAAAAAGTAAAAAATCTCAAAGGTGTCACCATAAGTAATCTTCGAAAAGCATTGACAGAGATTGATGGTGTTGAGTTAGTTTATGAGAAAGGTTTTTTCATAATTGTGATAAGCGAACCTTGCTATTGCGATTATTTCAGTTTAAATAAATCCTTGGTTAAGCAGCCTCAATTGTGTGATGATTTATTATCCATTTGTGAAAGAGGTAAATTGCTGGAATGTACTAAACAAGAACTTTTTGACAAATACAAACGGGATTCTGAAGATCTCATCTTCTCTGTTCTTCCGCAAGAGTTACCTGTACTATATAGTAAAAATGAATTTAGACGGGTGCTACGCATATGTACTATTCTTCTAAAATTGGATCCTTTGTATGAATTGGCTTTGTTCTATAGTATCTATTCTTATAATCGCCTCAATGAGTTTGAAAAACTCTTTAAAACATACGCTGTATTTGTTGCTGAATACCGCAATACAATGGGACAAGCTTATCCCAAAAGTTTAGAGTCTTTGATCCAAGAAGAAACATAAAAGGAGGTTTCTTTTCTCGGTTGATGATAAACTCTTTTAAAATATAATGTTTAATAACAATTAATCCTTGTGAAAATTTAATTAGCATCTCCTTTTTTTCAGAAGTAGCCTGA
>Ga0302286_10000591_pt1 | contig 29408 bp, 32 predicted proteins | sample III_Fen_E2_3_FD_198765 | JGI IMG/M metagenome (GOLD analysis project Ga0302286, IMG submission 198765) | Peat permafrost microbial communities from Stordalen Mire near Abisko, Sweden - III_Fen_E2_3 | ecosystem: Environmental > Terrestrial > Soil > Wetlands > Permafrost | place: Sweden: Abisko...
TAGCAATGGCACTATCAATTTGAACAAAGGTCGGTTTATTGCCTTTGTGGGCACGCGCAATATCACCGATTACGGTCGCACGATATGCGAAACGATGATTGAAGAACTTTCGCAACAAATACCCGATATAATCATTGTCAGCGGATTAGCTTACGGAGTGGATATTACAGCTCATAAAACGGCTCTCAAACATCAATTACCTACCATTGGTGTGGTGGCACATGGACTGGATAGGATTTATCCGTCCACACACACTTCTACGGCACAAAAAATGGTGCATCAAGGCGCCATTGTTACCGAATATCCCACAGGCACCGATCCTGACAAACCCAATTTTGTGCAACGAAACCGGATTATTGCCGGATTGTGCGATGCTACCGTTATCATTGAATCGGCTGCACGTGGAGGATCGCTACTCACTGCCGATGCCGCAAACCAATACAACCGCGAAGTATTTGCCGTGCCGGGACGTGTGGGCGATGTGCGCTCGGGAGGTTGCAACGACCTTATTCGGCAAAACAAAGCGGCGCTTGTGGAGTCGGCCGGCGATATAATTCGTGCTATGGGTTGGCAACCGAGTGGCACCAAAAAAGTGATTCAACCACTTTTGTTCAATGAACTCTCCGACGATGAACAAGCAATTCTCACCCTATTGCGCCAAAATGATTCGTTGCAAATCAACCAGTTGACTCTAAAACTCAAAGTGCCTGTCGAAAAACTTTTTTCGCTGTTGATTGAACTCGAATTTAAAGGATACGTGCGCTGCCTCCCCGGAAGCGTTTATAAGTCTATAACATAGCAAACGGCATACTTTTTGAAAATATTTCCTATCTTTGTTTCGCTTATTAATAGAAACTTTTTTAGTCCAAATAATATCATATCAATAGATTTTATAGCAAAAAATCTATATTTAATTAACAGTAAATGTAGTATTCGCAGGTTTTATTCTTTTACCTCAAGGTGATGAATTAACTGATTGATTTACTACAATTCCGGCAACTAAAGTTAAACTCCATCATTATGCAAACAGAAAGCACCATCGGCGAAAAAATCGCCACGATACGAGAATCAAAAGCCATCAGCCAAAAGGAACTGGCCGAACGTTGCAACTTATCATTGTTCCAAATCAAAGCAATCGAAGAGCAAAGTTTAATTGCCTCATTGGCGGTACTTATGAAAATTGCCCGCACGCTAGGTGTTCGCTTAGGTACATTTTTAGATGACGATTTCGGAACACGCCCTGTAGTAGTGCGCAATGACGAGGCTCATCAAACAATCAGTTTCTCCAGCCAAATATCAGCTACTCACTCACATCTCAATTTCTTTTCGCTGGCCGGAAGCAAAGCGGGTCGCCACATGGAACCGTTTCTTATTGATATACTTCCTGCCCACAACAAAGAAATTGTGCTCTCCTCACACGAAGGCGAAGAATTTCTTTATGTGCTTGATGGCTCGATAAAGATTCATTATGGCAAAGAGGAATATACCCTGAGCAAAGGCGAAAGTATTTATTACGACTCTATTGTAGCTCACTTAGTGTGCTCGGCTATTGAAAAACCGGCCAAGGTGTTAGCTGTAGTTTACTCACCTTTCTAAAAAATGAGGCCTAATATTGATCTTTCCATCACCTCGCTCACCGAAATAAACGAGGCTGTTATTGATGTGATTATTCTGCCCTGGGGTGCAACCGAACCACACAATCTGCATTTGCCCTATGGCACCGATTGCATTGCATCGACGGCTGTATCTGTTGATGCATCCAGAAAAGCATTGTTGCAGGGTGTGCGCTGCATAGTGCTGCCTGCTGTTTCGTTAGGATCTCAAAATCCGGGGCAAACAGAAATACCTCTTTGCATACATGGTCGCTACGAAACACAAAAGGCAATACTGACCGATGTGGTGGCATCGCTTTATCATCAGAAATTTCGCAAACTGGTAATTGTAAACGGTCATGGAGGCAACAGTTTCAAAAACATGATTCGCGACTTGGCGTTCGATTATCCCGACTTTACAATTGTGGTGTCAAACTGGTATGAAATCATACCGCAAACCGGATATTTTGAATGTCACGATGACCATGCCGGCGAAATGGAAACATCGGTATTGATGCATTATCATCCCGAATGGGTGCTCCTGCTCTCACAAGCAGGAGAAGGTAATTCAACCCCGTTTGCCATCGAATCGCTCAATGATAAAACAGGGTGGACACCACGCAATTGGGTAAAAACAACGAAGGATACCGGAGTGGGTAACCCCAAACATGCCACAGCAGAAAAAGGGAAACGCTATGCCAATGCTGTCACCGACCGACTGGCAAAACTTTTCGTAGAGCTGGCATCCAAAGAGTTATATTAGTTCAATATCAATTTCATTTCAACAAATAAATGGAATTGTAAATTTTGAAATTTTGAAATCTATTTAAATGCAATTATCTGACAGAACCTTAGGTGATTGGCTTGAACACTGGGCCAAAGAAACACCCGACCATGAATACATCGTTTATTCAGACCGCAACCTGCGTTTTACTTGGAAACAGTTTAACGAACGCGTAGATAGTCTTGCAAAAAGTATGCTCTCCATTGGTGTAAAAGGAGGCGATCATGTGGGTATTTGGGCACAAAACGTTCCCGACTGGCTCACCATTTTATATGCTTCGGCAAAAATCGGTGCCATTGCAGTAACAGTCAACACCAATTACAAACAACATGAGTTGGAATACTTGGTGGATAACTCCGATATGCACACCCTGTTTATAACCAGTGGTATTTTTGACAGCAATTATGTAGATATGACCTACGAAATGCTGCCCGAACTTCGGGAGTACGAGCGTGGATATTTGAAAAGCGAGCGGTTTCCGTGCATGAAAAACGTGGTGTATATCGGGCAAGAAAAATTCCGTGGCATGTACAACACCTCTGAACTTCTGCTGTTGGGTCAAAATCTGGAAGATACAGAACTTATCGAAGCAAAGAAAAAGGTTAACTGCCACGATGTTACCAATATGCAATATACATCAGGCACTACCGGATTTCCTAAAGGTGTAATGCTATCGCACTACAACATTGCCAACAACGGCTATATTACCGGCGAAAACATGAAATTTACGCAGTATGACAAATTGTGTGTCTGTGTGCCATTGTTTCATTGCTTTGGAGTGGTGCTTGCCACTATGAACTGTCTTACTCACGGCTGCACGCAGGTGATGGTAGAGCGATTCGACCCGTTGGTGGTACTTGCATCCATCCACAAAGAACGTTGCACAGCCCTCTATGGTGTTCCAACCATGTTTATTGCCGAGCTGCACCACCCCATGTTCGATATGTTTGATTTAAAATCGCTGCGCACGGGCATCATGGCCGGTTCGCTTTGCCCCATAGAGCTGATGAAGGAGGTAAGCGAAAAAATGTACCTGCAAATCACCAGTGTATATGGATTGACCGAAACTTCACCGGGTATGACTCAAACTCTTATTGACGATCCGTTTGATGTTCGCTGTACCACCGTAGGACGTGATTATCCAGGTGTAGAAGTGCAGGTTATTGACCCTGAAACAGGCGAAATATGCCCTGAAGATGTGCAAGGAGAAATGTGTTGTCGTGGGTTCAATGTAATGAAAGGCTACTATAAAAACGAAGCTGCAACTACCGAAATTATTGATAAAAACGGATATCTCCATTCGGGCGATTTGGGTGTGAAAGACGAAAATGGCAATTACCGCATAACAGGACGCATCAAAGATATGATTATCCGCGGAGGTGAAAATATCTATCCACGTGAAATTGAAGAATATCTCTACAAACTTTCACCCATTAAAGATGTGCAAATTGCCGGCATTCCTTCCGAAAAGTATGGTGAAGAGGTAAGCGCTTTTATTATTCTGAAAGAGGGACAAACACTGCCCGAAGAAGATATAAAAGACTTTTGCAGAGGAAAAATTTCCCGTTATAAAATTCCGAAATACATCTTTTATGTAGATAGTTTCCCAATGACCGGAAGTGGTAAAATACAGAAATTCAAGTTAAAAGAGCTTGGATTGCAAATATTGGAAGAAAAAGGAATTGTGGTAATATAAAAGCTTGAAACACAATAAAAATAGGAAAGGCTTTAATCAACCAAACGGTTTGATTAAAGCCTTTTATATGTTCAAGAAACAAAGTGCTACGTCTTAATTTCCCATTTCGGATAAAAATTTAACGCGTACTAAACGCACTTCTTCTTCAGTAAAGTCATCTTCGCCCAATTCTTTCAACGCATCGTGAATATTGTCGGTTTCGGCTTCACGGAAATAATCCTCAACGGCAGCAATATGGTCATCGTCCATAATTTCTTCCAAAAAATAGTCGATATTTATTTTTGTACCGGAATAGACAATAGCTTCAACTTCATCAAGTAATTCGCTAAAATCCAACCCTTTAGATTCCGCTAAATCATCAAGAGCAACTTTTCTGTCAATTGCCTGAATCACGGATACTTTTAATTTTGACTTATTAGCTACTGTTCGAACCCTCAAATCTTCAGGACGCACAATTTCATTTTCGCGTACATGTCGTTTGATAAGCGCCACAAAATCTTCACCATAACGTTTTGCTTTACCTGCTCCAACTCCGGGCACATTTTGCAATTCGTCCATCGACACCGGATAAGTAGTAGCCATGGCTTCGATAGATGGATCCTGAAAAATGACAAAAGGCGGTAATTCCAACTGTTTGGAAAGCTTCTTGCGCAGGTCAATCAACATTGCATAAAGCGCGGGATCAACTGCACTGGTACCGGCTCCACGCAAAGGCGTTTCTTCATCCTCTTCTTCGAAGTCGTTGTTTTTCACCACCATAAAAGTAGATGGATGCGTAATGAATTTCTTCCCTTTGGCTGTAATTTTCAACAAACCGTAGTTTTCAATATCCTTTTCGACAAAACCGGCCAACATTGCCTGACGAATAATCGCTTGTAAAAAGCTATCGTCTTCCTCTTGTGCAGTGCCAAATTGTTCAATTTGATCGTGTCCGTACGATTTAATATCTTCGGTTTCAACTCCGCGAAGCACATTCACCACATAATCGGTTTTGAACTTCTCTTTTAATACACATATTGTCTCTAAAATCAGCACAACCAATTCCTGAGCTTCTACTTGTTTTTTGGGATGCAAACAGTTATCGCAGCTTCCACAATTTTCCTCCATATACTCTTCTCCAAAATAGTGCAACAATATTTTTCTTCTACAAACTGAAGTTTCGGCATATGCCGTTGTTTCCAACAACAACTGTCGCCCGATTTCCTGTTCGGCAATCGGTTTTCCCTGCATAAATTTCTCCATTTTCTGCAAATCTTTCGCAGAATAGAAGGTGATGCAAATACCTTCTCCCCCATCGCGACCCGCACGACCGGTTTCCTGATAATATCCCTCAAGGCTTTTGGGAATTTCGTAATGTATCACATAGCGCACATCCGATTTATCAATTCCCATGCCAAAAGCAATTGTAGCCACTATCACCTGAACCTTCTCCATCAGGAACTTATCTTGATTGTCGGCACGCGTGATACCATCCATACCGGCATGATAAGCCAAAGCCGAAATGCCATTCACCTTTAATGTAGCCGCAAGTTCTTCCACCTTTTTGCGACTCAAACAATAGATAATTCCCGATTTCTTGGGTTGCGATTTGATAAATTTGATAATCTCTTTATCAATGTCATTATTCTTTGCCCGTATTTCGTAATAAAGATTGGGGCGGTTGAACGATGATTTGAAAACTGTAGCATCAGACATCACTAAGTTTTTCAAAATATCGTGTTGTACCTTTGGGGTAGCACTTGCCGTCAAAGCAATGATAGGTGCTGTTCCTATTTCGTTTACAATGGGACGAATCCGACGATATTCAGGGCGAAAATCGTGTCCCCATTCCGAAATACAATGAGCCTCATCCACCGCATAAAACGAAATGTTGAGCTGTTTCAAAAATTCCACATTCTCATCCTTTGTTAACGACTCAGGAGCCACGTAGAGCATTTTTGTTTTTCCACTCAGAATATCGGCTTTTACCTCATCAATAGCCGCACGCGTCAACGATGAGTTCAAAAAATGAGCAATTCCGTCTTCCTGACTGAAACTTCGCATCGAATCGACCTGATTCTTCATCAAAGCGATAAGCGGAGAGATAATGATAGCCGTACCCGGCATCATTAATGCAGGCAATTGATAGCAAAGAGATTTTCCGCCACCTGTTGGCATCAGCACAAATGTGTCTTTTTTGTCCAACACATTTTGGATAATAGCCTCCTGAGTGCCTTTGAAAACATCAAAGCCAAAAAATTTTTTCAATTGCGCTGTTAAGACAGACTGCTTATTCGCCATAGGATAAGTTAGATCTAAGATTGATTCGTTGATTTGAATTTAGCCAACGCTTTACATTTAATAGTGCAAGGGTATCGCAAGATGATAATAATTAACTAATTAAAAAGCACTTAGTGTTTAACAAAACCGGAAGAGCTATGGGATTCGGTTCATTTATGATACCGATATTACCCTTCCTGTTTGGTTGAACAAATTTATAAACAAGTTTCACATTCACCCTAATTTTTCGAGAAAAAATTTCCCATAAATGCACAAAAATTTTATATCAATGTTATTTTATGGGCTAACAATCTTATTCTCAATACACTTATGTACAAACAAAAACATCAAAAAAGCAAAAAAAAACGCGAAACCGACATCAAAAAAGACCGTTTCGCGTTTAAACTATGAAGTTTTTTGCTAAAAATGGCATTAAACGAGCTACTAAAAAGCGGTTATGCTGAAATCCTTCTCGATTTTTCCATCTTCTCGCGGGCAAAATTCAATGTTACCGACATCTCTTTTTGATCTCCCGACGGTACTTCGTACATGGCATCCATCATGATGGTTTCGGCAATCGATCGCAAGCCGCGTGCTCCCAATTTGAACTCAATAGCTTTTTCCACAATATAATCCAATGCATCATCTTCAAATGAAAGAGTCACGCCATCCATTTCAAACAGTTTGATATATTGTTTCACAATAGAGTTTTTCGGTTCGGTGAGAATACGTCTCAACGAGCTTTTTTCGAGAGGATCGAGATAAGTCAGCACCGGTAATCGTCCGATTATCTCTGGAATTAGCCCAAATGACTTCAAATCGAGCGGAGCAATATACTGTAAAAGATTTTCACGGTCTATTTCATGCCCTTTGGCTGTCGCACTATAGCCCACCACATGCGTATTTAATCGTTGTGCAATCTTTTTTTCGATGCCATCAAAAGCACCACCGCAAATGAACAGAATATTTTGCGTGTTCACCGCAATCAGGCGTTGTTCAGGATGTTTACGACCACCTTGTGGCGGCACATTCACTACAGAACCTTCCAATAGTTTTAGCAATCCTTGTTGCACTCCTTCACCGCTTACGTCACGGGTAATGGAAGGATTATCACTCTTACGGGCTATTTTATCCATCTCGTCAATAAAGACAATACCACGTTCGGCAGCTTTCACATCGTAGTCAGCCACCTGAAGCAGGCGGGTAAGAATACTTTCGATATCTTCACCCACGTAGCCGGCTTCGGTAAATACGGTAGCATCAACAATGGTGAAAGGCACATGCAACTGCCGTGCTATTGTTTTAGCCAACAGCGTTTTGCCGGTTCCGGTAGGCCCAACCATGATAATATTTGATTTTTCAATCTCTACATCATCGCCATGATCACGCTGTGTGAGCCGTTTATAATGATTGTAAACAGCCACGGAAAGAAACTTTTTGGCTTCATCCTGACCGATCACATATTGATCGAGAAATTGCTTGATTTCCACTGGTTTAGGAGGTGTGCCATCGCCAAATTTCAAATCGGTACCTGATTTTTTTGAAAATTCGAGTACAATATCGTGAGCCATTTCTACACATTGTGAACAAATAGCCCCGTCAACACCCGTAATCAGCGCACCCACCTGCGATTCAGGTCTGCCACACATTGAGCAACACCTTTCGGTGGAATTTTTTTTTGCCATAATTTAGTCCCTAATTATTTCTTTTCGCGAAACAGCACTTCATCTATCATACCATACTCTTTAGCCTCCTGAGCCGTCATCCAGTAGTCGCGGTCAGAATCTTTTTCAATCCGTTCGTAAGGATTGTTAGAGTGCTCGGCAATAATGGTATATAGTTCCTTCTTGAGTTTCTGAATTTCGCGTGCAGTGATTTCAATATCCGAAGCCTGACCCTGTGCACCACCCATCGGTTGATGAATCATGATGCGCGAATGTTTGAGCGCCGATCTACGGCCTGTACTTCCGGCCACCAACAAAACGGCTCCCATAGAAGCTGCCATTCCGGTACAAATTGTAGCGGTTTTGCTGCTTATGAACTGCATTGTGTCGTAAATACCCATACCTGCATATACTGAACCACCCGGTGTATTGAGGTAAATTGAAATATCTTTTCCTGGATCAGCCGAATCAAGATAAAGCAATTGTGCCTGAATGACATTGGCCACATAATCGTCAATAGGCACACCGAGAAAGATAATGCGATCCATCATCAAACGCGAAAACACATCCATTTGAGTTACATTCAGTTGACGCTCTTCGAGAATGGAGGGAGATATATAGTTGTCAGTAAACTGAGAATATTGGTCTAATGCCAGACCATTCATTCCCAAATGCTTTGTAGCATATTTTCTGAAATCGTTCATAGTGTAAATAATTAATAATGAGTAATTAATAAAAGATATGCGCTATCCGGCTATTTGAAATCAATAAGTCAGAAAATTCACATATCAATTCATTCTATTTTTGATTGTGCCTTCTAAAAAGCAAAGATAGACTATTTTCGTGTTTTATACCAATTGAAGACATTTGAATTTATTCAAACATCCTCCTAAAATTCTGGAAAAATGATTTAGAGGACGATCCACTGGGTTTTACATTGGGAGAATCGTTGAGCTTTTCGATAATTTTCTGCTCTTCTTTTGTCAAACTTTCAGGGATATAGACTCCAATATGTACCAATAAATCACCATGTCCATAGCGATTTACATTGGGAAGACCCTTTCCGCGCAGACGAAGAACTTTGCCCGGTTGTGTACCGGCATCAATTTTTACTTTTACGCGACCGTCTACCGTTGGCACTTCAACCGTACCACCGAGAATTGCCGTGGTCATTGGCAGTAAAAGATTGAAAACCAAATCGTTTTCATCGCGAATTAATTCGGCATGTGCTTCTTCTTCGATAAGCACCAGCAAATCTCCATTTACGCCGCCACGTCGGGCTGCATTGCCTTTTCCGCTTACCGAAAGCTGCATTCCCTCGCCTACTCCGGCAGGAATATTCACCGTAATCACTTCGTCCTGACGCATCACCCCTTCGCCATTGCAATGTACACATTTTTTGGTAATTGTCTTACCATCACCGTTACACGAAGGGCAAACCGACTGTGTTTGCATAGCACCAAGAATGGTTTGCTGCACACGTGTGACATGTCCCGAACCACGGCAAGTGCTACAAGTGGTCACACTGTTTGGATCGTCGGCTCCACTGCCATTACAGTGCGAACAGGCTACATATTTGTTTACTTTGAGTTTCTTTTCAACACCATTGGCAATTTCGTGCAGGTTGAGACGCACTTTAACTCTTAAGTCAGAACCACGATTGTAGCGTTGACCGCCACCTCCTCCACCACCAAAACCACCAAAGCCGCCACCGAAATGTCCTCCGAAAATATCGCCAAAGCGGCTGAAAATATCGTCCATAGAGAACTCCATACCGGCACCGGAAAAACCACCGCCACCCGAAGCACCGCCTACTCCGGCATGTCCAAACTGGTCATAGCGTTGTCTTTTTTGCGCATCGCTGAGTATTTCGTAGGCTTCGGCAGCTTCTTTAAATTTTTCTTCAGCCTCTTTGTTGCCCGGATTTTTATCGGGATGAAATTGCAAAGCCTTTTTTCGATAGGCCTTCTTTATCTCTTCATCTGAAGCTCCTTTGGCAACGCCAAGCACTTCGTAATAGTCTCTTTTCGACATTGTTATATTTTTTCTTTGAGGATATTAATATGAGAAATCAAGAAGGTTTACTCGCCTACTACAACTTTTGCAAATCGTATCACCTTATCATTTAAAAGATAACCTTTTTGCACACAATCAATTACCTTACCTTTCAACTCTTCGGTGGGTGAAGGTATGGTAGTAATTGCCTCATGATATTCGGTATCGAATACCTGATTGGCAGTGTCAATAGGTTTAACTCCGTTTTGCTGTAAAAAAGCTATTAACTTACTGTAAATCAACTCTAAACCCTGACGAACAGCATCTACATCAGTGCTGTCTTTTGTAAGTTGCATACCACGTTCAAAGTCATCGGCAAGTGGCAATAAGTTGATTAACACTGATTCTCCTGCTGTTTTGATCAATTCCGACTTTTCACGTAAAGTGCGTTTGCGGTAATTATCAAATTCTGCCATCAACCTCAAATGAGTATCATTTAATTGAGTGTATTTTTCTTTCCAGTCATCAACCGGCTCGGCAGTAACTTCCTCTACAGATGGTTGATTATCTTTGTTGTCTTCCTGATTTTCAACAATTACCGGTTCTTCAACTACTTCTTTCTTTTTTTCTTGCTTCATATTATATGGTGTACTTATTTTTCAATTGAATGATAGAAAATATATTTTCTCATTATCTCCTGCAAAAAGTTTACCAAAAGTACATTTTCATGCATCTTGTCAGTATTCTGCATCTGTCAGCTGCATTTTTGTCAGTCGGATTGGGTGGTCAGACGTGATGGTAGGGTTCTCCTTTAAGGATGGTCATTGCGCGATAGATCTGCTCCACAAAAAAAAGACGAATCATTTGGTGTGAAAATGTCATTTGCGAAAGCGAAACCTGTCCGTTTGCCCGGGCATACACCTCTCGCGAAAATCCGTAAGGGCCGCCTACGACAAAAATCAATCGTTTTACGGAATTGAGCCCTTTTTTCTCAATAAATGAGGCAAACTCCACCGAACTGTATTCCAAACCTCTTTCGTCGAGAAGAATCACTTCGTCGGAAGTTTCTATTGCACTCAATATAGCGAGACCTTCTTTCTCTTTTTGCTGTTCGCAGGAAATATTCTTAGTATTTTTCACCTCCGGAATCACCACAAGTTCGAACGTAATGTATCGCTTCAACCGTTTCAAATACTCGGAAACGGCCTCATTCAGATAATTTTCGGTGGTTTTTCCTACCAGCAACAGTGTTATTTTCACGTTCTACTGTATTTACTAAGCAATTGATTTATTGAATAATACAGAATTTCAGATTCCTGTTTCTTTGAATTTTATACTAATATGTACCAAAAAAAAATCGGAGCACAAAGGTACTAAGTAAATCGACAACTCACAATCTACGCCACAATCAAATATAACTATTTGTCTGTGTGACGGTTAAATACATTGTTCCGTATCCTGATTTGCAGGTCGTCTGGCTATTGACGTTAACTCTTTCCAAAACATTCTAAAATAACAAAGTTTTGAGCGATGAAAGTGTAATAAGGTCTATCTTTGCAGCCATTCGCACCAAACCAACTACTGACCGACTAATCACTGATTTCGCCAAAAAACAATAAAATCAGGTTATCATTTCGGTATTTACCACAAATTCACTAATTTTGCAGGTCATTTTAGGATTGTGCTGCATTCGTTTTTTACATACACACACCGAAACAAATCGGCAATCGAAATGAGCTTATTTCCCTTAATGAAATATATATTATCAATGAGACAATTATCGCTTTATTTACTGCTTGGTACGCTTCTTTTTACCTCTTGCGGCTCCTTTCAAAAATTGCTTAAAAGCACCGACAACGAGTTGAAATACAACGAAGCAAAAGCCTATTACGAAAAAAAGGATTACAACCATTCAGCCCCTTTATTTGAAGATATTGTAACCTACTTCCGTGGTACCGAACGTGCCGAAGAAGTGATGTATTTGTTGGCTAAATCTTTTGCCGGACAAAAAGATTTTTACAGCGCAGGTGAACATTTCAAGTCGTATATTAAAGCATATCCACGCGGACAATACGCAGAAGAGAGCTATTTTATGATTGGATACACATCCTATCTCGACTCTCCGGATGCCCGTCTCGATCAGGCAAGTACTCTTGAAGCCATTCAGGCTTTTTCGAACTTTACCGAGAGCTATCCGCAGAGCGAAAGATCTAAACAAGCCTACGCATATATCACCGAATTGAAAGACAAATTGGCCTACAAAGCCTTTTTGAATGCACGAACATATTATAATTTAGGCAATTATCTGGGACGAAACTGTTATCTATCGGCTATCATCACAGCAAACAATGCACTGAAAACATATTCTGAAAGTAAATATCGTGATGACCTGATGGCCATTGTGTTGAAAGCAAAATATGCGCAGGCAGTGGAAAGTATTGAAGAGAAAAAAGCAGATCGCTACCGCGATGTAATTGACGAATATTACAGCTACAACAATGAATTTCCTAACGGAAAGTTTGCCAAAGAAGCACTCGTTTACCTGAAAGAAGCAAAGAATTTTGTAAAAGAAAAATAACTATGGATTTTAGAAAAACAAAAGCGCCTCTCACCACCATTACTCGCGACATGAACAGCATGTGCGAACCGACAGGCAATGTATATGAGACAGTGAATGTTATCGGCAAAAGAGCCAATCAAATCAGCTTAATGGTTCGCGATGAACTGGACCAGAAACTAAAAGAATTTACCACGGTGGCCGATAGTCTGGAAGAAGTATTCGAGAATCGCGAACAAATTGAACTGTCGCGTTTCTACGAAAGACTACCGAAACCTACTTTGATTGCCACTCAGGAGTACACCGAAAACAAGCTGTTCCACCGCCTTCCTACAAAAGAGAAAGCGATTAAATAACAAACACTTACATGTTCTTATCTTGCCGGTTCGTTTCTTTCGAATCGGCAATAAGTGTCTTTAAACGGTTGCTTTCTAAGCTCTTAACTGAAGGGTAACTATCTCAATATCAAACTTCACACCATGCTAAGCGGAAAGAATATCATTCTCGGTGTTACCGGCAGCATCGCCGCCTACAAAGCGGCACAACTAACCCGTTTGCTTGTAAAAGAACGGGCTAACGTAAAAATAGTGATGACCCCCTTAGCCAAAGAGTTTATCACGCCTCTCACCTTAGCCACACTGGCAAAAAATCCAATTCTGGTCGATTTTTTTGATCCAACCAATGGCAACTGGAATAGTCATGTTAATTTAGGTTTATGGGCTGATGCGTACGTAATTGCACCCGCCACTGCCAACACGCTTGGCAAAATGGCAAACGGAATAGCCGACAATCTGTTGCTAACCACCTATTTTTCAGCAAAATGCCCCGTATTTGTTGCACCTGCTATGGATTTGGATATGTTTGCACATCCGGCAACCCAACAAAATATTCAAAAATTGCTTTCTTACGGTAATCATATTATTGATGCGGCAAGCGGTGAACTGGCAAGCGGATTGGAAGGTAAAGGTCGTATGGCAGAACCCGAAGATATAGTGCGCCATTTGCAAGAATATTTTTCTCATACTCAATCGCTTGAAGGAAAGAAGGTATTAATTACTGCAGGACCTACTTACGAAAAAATTGACCCTGTGCGCTTTATAGGTAATTACTCTTCAGGCAAAATGGGATTTGCACTGGCTCGCACCTGTGCCGAACGTGGTGCTCTGGTCACGTTAATTGCCGGTCCGGTAAATCAAACCATTTCGCATCCCCGCATTCAACGCATTGATGTTGAAAGTGCGGAAGAGATGCACAATGCTGCCACAGAGCGTTTTTCCGAAAGCGACATTTCCATATTGTGTGCCGCAGTAGCCGATTTTACTCCCGAAAACAAGGCAGAACAAAAACTGAAAAGAGGCAAAAACGGTTTGACTTTGCAATTGAAACCTACTCACGATATTGCCGCTTCTCTTGGAGCCACAAAACGTGATAATCAGTTATTGATTGGCTTTGCGTTGGAAACAAACAATGAAGAAGAAAATGCTTTTCTGAAGTTACAGCGTAAAAATTTCGATCTCATTGTATTAAATTCTCTCCGCGACCCTCAGGCGGGATTTCAGTACGACACCAACCAGATTACAATTTTGGATAGAAACGGCATTCTTCAACCATTCCCGCTAAAAGACAAAAAAGAAGTGGCCGAAGATATTGTAAACGAAATAGAAAAACACCTTTAACCGATCCTCATACATGGAAAATAAGTCGATTACCACCCATTTCCAATTTTATCAATTCGAAGAACTTTCTGCTGATTATCAACGAATTGTATCAATAGCAAAAGAACAAACTCAAAAATCGTATTCGCCTTATTCTCACTTTGCCGTGGGAGCCGCAGTGCTGCTCAATGATGGCGAAGTTTTTGCCGGCAATAATCAGGAAAATGCAGCCTATCCTTCGGGATTGTGTGCCGAACGAACGACAATTTTCTATGCCAATGCACAATGTCCTGAGATTCCCGTGAAAGCTATTGCTATTGCCGCATTTACCAATGGCGAATTTTTGGTGGAACCGGTTGCTCCCTGCGGTGCTTGCCGTCAGGTATTGCTCGAAACAGAAACGCGCTTCTCACAACCGATGCAAATACTGCTTTATGGACAAAGCGGCATTTATATTGTAGATAGTGTAAAAGATTTACTCCCTCTCTGTTTTACAAAAGAGAGCATGAATTAATCGCAAATTTAAAAAGAAAAACGGGTTCGGCATTTCAAAAAATGAAATACCGAACCCGTTTTTATATATGCTTTTGTTACTTTAAAAAATCGAGACGCACAGGGCTAAAGCCATCAATCAGCACACCTTCTTCGAGACATACTACACCGTGTGAAGCATTGGGTTCGGCATAAAAGCCATCACCGGTACTCAACACTTTGGTTTCACCGCCCACAGTTACTTCAAACTTACCGCTAACCACTACACTGCTCTGCGAATGTACATGTTGGTGCACATAACCAATAGAGCCTTTCTTGAAAGCAACCTTCACTTGCATCAATTGCGCATCGTAACCCACAATTTGACGACTTACGCCTTCACCAACCACTTCCCATGGCAGCTCATTTTCAATCAAAAACTTTTCGCTTTGCATAAATTCTGTATTTAACGGTTTATTAGTTGAATATCTTGTACTTGTATCACTTATTTCTTTAATGTGGACGCAAACGTGATTACGCCATTTAAATGTAAACGCATTGTAGCCGCCGCAGCCTCCGAATCTTTTGCCCGAATATATTCCAGCAAATTAATATGTTCGTTGATAGAAACCGTTTCTACCGATTGACACACTCTATAATCATGAAAACTGCGTAGAATATCGGGTGTAATTATCATCATCAACGACTTGATAACCATATTCTTACTTCCTTCGGCAATGCAACGGTGAAATGCCATATCTTCATCCACTGCATTCACACCCCGGTTTGCTTTTTCTAAATACACTTGCAGCGCTTCCTCAATTTTTTCTAAATCCTCGTCGGAGCGGCGCAAGGCACATAAACGTGCAGCATTGGTTTCAAGTATCAGGCGTGTTTCCACCAACGAATAAAAATCATAATTATCTAACTTCAACACATCTGTAATAAGCCCTTCCAACGCAGGAATTTCGAGACCTGCCACCACCGAACCACTCTGAGGTAAAGTTTTGAGGACTCCGTAAAATTCGAGTTTTTTTATTGCATCGCGCACATACGCCCTCCCTACACCAAACTGTTCGGCCAATTTGCGTTCAGCCGGTAAACGGTCCCCTGGCTTCAGTTCTCCGTTATTGAGCAAACTCTTTATTTTTCGGATAATAATGTCGGAAGGTGATTCCGGTAAATCATCTGTGAGATTGGTTGTTACAGTTTCTATGGTCATATCACATTGATTGCTTGCTGTTTACAAAGAATATTCCGTGAATAATTATGAAAAAGACAGTTTTTGCTTTCTAATTGACAAAAACAAGTGCAAAGATAATGACTTAACGCAACAAATCCGAAAAAAAATTACAACTTATATGATTAGAAATTACATTCTTAAATATCTGATTTTCATATACATAAAAATAGACACCTGCACAAAATGGCACTTTTGAGAAAAAAATGTTACAAAGCCAAATTAATTTTTTACCTTTGCAGACCATAACCAAAAAACAGAAAAAATCGTGAGTTTACTTAGCGAAAAAATGTCCCTGTTTGACGCACCTCAAAAGGTACAAGCAGCAGGTGTATATCCTTACTTCCGTCCGATTGAATCAGATCAAGACACAGTTGTCACAATTAGTGGAAAACCTGTTTTAATGTTTGGTTCAAACAGTTATCTCGGACTAACGAACCACCCGCGTATCAAAGAAGCAGCTATTAAAGCGGTGGAAAAATATGGAACCGGATGTGCCGGTTCACGTTTTTTGAACGGAACGCTCGATATTCACATTGAACTCGAAGAGCGTTTAGCCAAGCTGGTACACAAAGAAGAAGCCTTAGTCTATGCTACCGGATTTACGGTAAATTCAGGTGTTATCCCTTGCCTGACAGGTAAAGACGACTATCTTTTGTACGATGAACTCGACCATGCCTCAATTATTGAAGGACGTCGTCTTTCGTTCTCCAATCAGATGAAATACAAACACAACGACATGGATTCGTTAGAGCGCCAACTGAAACGCTGTGCACCCGACAAGGTGAAACTGATAGTGACAGATGGCGTTTTTAGTATGGAAGGCGATGAAGCTAAACTGCCCGAAATGGTGGCTTTAGCCAAAAAATACAATGCGTCACTTTACGTGGACGAAGCTCATACATTAGGCTTTTACGGCAAAACCGGAGCCGGTATCTGCGAACACTACGACATGTCAAACGATGTGGATGTGATAATGGGTACTTTCAGCAAGTCGCTGGCTACTATCGGAGGTTTTGTGGCTGCCGATAAAAACATTATCAACTTCCTGAAACACAACTCACGCACACTCATTTTCAGTGCCAGCATTACTCCGGCCTCTACCGGATGTGTATTGGCGGCTCTTGATGTAATGGCTGATGAACCATGGCGTAAAGAACAACTTTGGGCAAACACCAAACGTGCAATGGATGGTTTCAGAAAAGCCGGTTTCGACACAGGACACACTACCACCCCCATTATTCCGCTTTTTGTACGCGACAACGATAAAACGTTTATGCTGACAAAAATGTTGATGGAAGACGGTGTGTTTGTAAACCCTGTTGTTTCGCCTGCAGTACCATCCGAAGATACGTTGATTCGTTTCTCGTTGATGGCTACCCACACATTTGAACAGATTGACGAAGCTGTAGAAAAAATTACACACAACGCCCGTTTACTGGGTATTCTGGAGTAACTATATATAAATAGAAAGCGAGGTTTTCAGCAGTGAAAGCCTCGCTTTTTGTCTATAAAAAAGGCGGCATCAGGTATCGCATTTTGAAAAAAACCGTTATCTTTGCACCGCTTTTACTACCCATGCGGAAATAGCTCAGTTGGTAGAGCATCAGCTTCCCAAGCTGAGGGTCGCGAGTTCGAGTCTCGTTTTCCGCTCAAAGATTATCAGCCACTTACAGAGTTTTTTGTAGGTGGCTTGTATTTTTGGAAACACACAGGATACACAACATCGCCCACAGTCCACTTTGTACAGTTCAAAACTCAATTCTTTTTCTTACTTTTTGTCCTTTTCATGCATAAAAATTGATGCTATCAATAGAATCGCCCAAATTACATCAACAATATTCCAAATTGTTCTACCCAACGCTATTTTGAAAATCGGATTAATGAGAATAGCTGAAGAAAGCCACAACACAAAATAAACTTGGTTTTTCTTATATTGCTCAAATGCAAGCACAGCAAAGCCCACCATGCCCAAAAATCTCACTAACTGAAAATAACTATATGGAAAGTGAAACAGACATCCCAGAAAAAGTATTGCAAGGATAATTTTGATGAAAATTGATGTTTTTTTATTCATGATAACCTGTTGTTAGATAACATTCCCTACTCTCCAATAAGATTCGCCTAAAACTTAGAGCCTTTAGGAAAGTATTTTCTAATTAAATCTATGCCACAAAAAAGGGCTTTCCAATCGTTATATGCACCTTGTTTGTCATTCATATAATATCTTGCCAATCCTCTTTGTCGATAAGCCAATTCGTAATTTCTTCCATCCATATCAATTGTGCGTGTATAATCGTCAATCGCAGATTGGTAATCTTTCAAAAGTAATTTAACGTCACCTCTATTATTGTATGCTTCTTCATTTTCAGGATTTATGGAGATTGCTTGGGAGTAATCGTTACTTGCCCCTTGGTAATCTTTCAAAAAGAATCTTGAGTCGCCTCTATTATTGTATGCTTCTTCATTTTCAGGATTAATGGCAATTGCTTGGGAATAATCGTTAATAGCTCCGTCATAATCGTCAATTAGTTGTTTAACATTTCCTCTATCTACATAGGATTTAGAATAATAGTGGTTAACCTTAATAGAAAAAATCTGACAGAAAGATTCAATTGGGCTATAGTTATTGAGCGAAAAAAATTCAATAGCATGGGAATAATCTTCAATAGACCCTTGATAATCTTTTAATTGACATTTAAGACTCGCTCTATAGCTGTATGCAGCTGTTGATCTTGGATCAATTTTGATGGCATTATTATAATCTTCAAATGCACCTTGGGTATCATCATCGTTAATAAGTGCTCTTGACAAGTATGCTCTAACACAGTTTGGGTTAATAAGTATAGCTTGATTTAAATCATCAATTGCGGCTTTTTTGTCATCCATTATAAAATATTGCATTACACCTCTTTCTTCTAACACGTTTGCATCTTTAGAATCTAATGTTATTAAAATATTAATATCTTCAATAGCTCCTTGATAATCTTTAAAAGAATATTTTGTCCATCCCCTGCTAATGTATGCTTCTGAATAATCGTGTTTTAAGTCAATAGCTTGAGTAAATAAGTGAATCGCTTCTTTATAATCGTCTTGTTCTCTACAAATAGAATTACCCATTTCAAAGTACTCTCTTGCCAATCTTTCCTTCGATTGAAAGATAAGCTTATTAGAAATAGATAATTGATTTTCAACTCTTTGAAGTGCTGCAGAATCTATCTTTATAATATCTTTGTTATCCGTACTCATCTTTTTTCCCAATGATTTAATTCTTCAATCAAAATCTGCTTTGTATTTATAAAATATTCATTCCAATCTTGAATAGATATTATAGTTTGATAAGTTTCTGTCTTTATTAAGTCATTCAATGTCTTTGTGAGGGTATTGAATTTTGAATGAAGGTTCAAAGCTTCTGATTTGAGTTTTGCTTTTTCATTAATGCTATCTGATTTTAATATAAACATATCGCCCCTTTCAAGCATCGTCAGGATTTCAGTCACCCTAACAAGATTATTTTGCTCATAAGCCTCTTTCAACTCTTTAAAAACGGCATCCGCTTGCTCTTTCAATTCATCTGCCACTATATCAGGGTGGCATAATTTTGTAGCTTTTCTATATCTCTTTTTCAATTCAAGAGTTTCATCTTCTGTTAACTCAAAAACTTTTTCCGCTTTTGTGGCTTCAAATTGTTTATTAAACTGTTCGTAGTCATATTTTGCCTCATCATATTCTTGTTGCTTATTCTCATCTTCGTCTTTTTCAATTTCCAATTGGTCTTTTCGATATTGCAAGAGCTTGGTCAACAATTCACCTAACTCTTTATTATGGCGATTACTAAAGTCATGTATTACTTTCTCTACCTCCGCAATTTCATCGCTTATGGAACTTACTTCAATTTCAAGTCGCTTAATTTCAATCTTAAGTGCTTCTATTTCGGCATCTTCATATATTATCAGATTTTCTCTCGCTTGCAAAAATTGGTCTATTTTACTAATACAATCAGAAAAAGCTTTATTTTCAATATCCGCAATTAGCTCATTGAAAATAGAATTATCTGACATTTTCTGTAAGATAATTAACTGTATATTAACCTGCTCAAATTCTTCAAGTAAGATTAGTTGTTTTACAAGGTTTAGCCTCTTCGTAAGATTTTTATTATTAGACATAATATACGGGGTTATATACTTATTTAATATTTCATCAGGTAATAATCTACCAAACTACCCTTAAAAAGCAACAATATTGCATCAAAATCATAATCAAGATAAGCATCTTCTCCATCGAAATCTGTTTTTAGTTGAGGATATACATCAAACCACAGCTATAAGTCAGTATTTCTGAAGATTACAAATATTTCAAGAATAAATATTTCAGCTCATCATTGGACTTGGCATTTGGGCTAAACTGCTACAAATTTAGTGCTTTTTTTGGTTGAAAAAAGCAAACTACAAAAATAACGATAACCGGTTATTTATAGCCTAATTTATTTGCATTCCATTTCTGAGTTTTACAAAATGGGAAATGATTAAGATATATTTATTAAAGAGGTAGGCAAGAATATTCGCCATATCAGAAAAAAGCAAGGTCTTTCTATGGAGGCCGTAGCTAATGATGCAGAAATTGAATACCGTCAACTTGGTCGAATAGAACGTGATGAAGGTAATAGTACAATAATCACCTTACTTAAAATTGCTGGGGCGATGAAAATAGATATGTATCAGTTTTTCCTGTTTCTCACAAATGATACGAACATCAACCCCAAAGCCTCTATTATAAAGGAGCTTTATCTCTCGTGAGTGTTGCTCTACATTCAATCCTATTTAACTCTATTTAATTTTCTTTCGACCATTTGAAGACGTTCTGTGATGTTTGTTGAACAATTACTATTCCATGGGTTTAGCGGTGATTTTGTCTTTTTTACGACATCTGTAATTATCTGTAATATTTGGATTGTTATTCTAACATCGTTACATAGTGGTATTAACTCGTTGAGTTTGTCGAATGAAGCATCTAAAATATGATTGATTCTTTCGATATGCTTAATTTTAAACCTGAACTTCTGAATTTCAGTTTGTTTTTGAGACTGTATTAATATGGCATTGTTTTCTTGTTTTATTGAATTTAAGTATCGTTTCTGCCATTTCTTTAAGCTATTGATACTTACACTGAATTTTTTGACAGTTTTTGTATTAGATTCATGGTGGTATATTTGCCATCTTAATATTTTGATAACTTCTTTTTTTTGGTACATTATATTAAAGTTTTGATGGTTATTCCAATTGTCAATTATCTTTCTAATTTGAATATCATTTATATCTTTATTTTTAATTCTGTCACGTATTGAAAACCTACAAACTCTATCGGAATAGTCCTAAACTCTTCTTTATCCTGATAATCTTTAACCGTTCCCCATAAATCGCACGTGTCGCCATGTGGAACGTAAACAGCCCCGTATCTTGATACCAACGGCATATCAGGAACAAAGTCCGGTATAGCGGTTTTTTCTTGAGGTTCAACGGCTGCCAATTGTTCGTGAAACGGTTCAAACTCTACCGTGTAACCCTGCAAATAGTCGGCTATATCTGCCCCTGTTTCCACTCCTTCACGTTCAAGTATATTCGATACCGATACGCTGCAAATAGTGCTTAATTCTCGTGCTTTTTCGCTCCATTCTGCCGACTTTCCGTTATCAGGGAATAATACCACCTTTTTACCTTTCAATGGCTTACATCGTGTTATATTGAGGTTGCCACATCCGCCACACGCCAACCAAATAAAGGATGGAACATAACAGCTTGCTATGATTGCGGTTTTTTCACTTTCGACTATTGCCACAGGCTTATTATCCTTCAATAAGTGTTCCCCAAAGAGGCATTGAGAGAGGTTAAACTCTGATAACTTCATTGCGCTATGTACCCACGTTATCCGATTGATTGGTTTCTTAACCCGTTTTCCTGTCAATGGGTCGTACTGCATTATCTTTCCGGCTCTCACTTTTCCAGTGGCATCAATCTGCCAAAATACCGTACTTTTTTCCCAATGCTTTGACGTTCCAATGAAATACCGTTGTATTGCCTTTCCTGCTGCCTCATCGCCAACGATGCTACACAGGTAGGTTATCAGGTTGTTTTGGTCATAACTCTTTAGAGACTTCTTGAAAACATCCGCATCAATGTATGATGGTTGAGGCTTCGGGGTCATCAATAACGGACGGCTATACTCTTTTTTGTCAAAGGTCATATTGTTGTCGGTAAAATACTGCTTCGGTGTGTAGTGGTGTCCGCAATTATCCGCACGGTCGCATTTTCCCACCGTTGAATGTAGCGGCTCACCTGTCATTGTATCAATGTAAAGTACATACGATTTTCTTTCACACGCCGGACATATTTTCTTGCCTTTCTTTGCTAATTGATATTTGAAATTTTCCATTTTACTGCTGCTTTTTGTCCCACTTTCATACCACTGTCCCAGTATGACAAAACGGGACACTTTATTAAGTGCTGTTTATCTACTAAATAAGTCTTGTGCTGTCCCAAAGTGTCCCACTGTCCCAGTATGGGACAAACGGGACAGTCGGGACAAAACGGGACACTTTCACTTTAATAGCCTATCGACTTTGTTTTTTGAAATACTCAACTCGGTGGCTATTTGACGAAGACTTTTCCCTTGCAAGTGCAACGCCTTCACATTCTCTTTTAACGCCTCTTTGTCTGTTTCACTTTGTTGCTGCAAGTGGTCAGCCTCGTTCCCGTACTCCACAAATCGAAAGCCCAAAAATGAATTTTCTTTGACAACCTCATAGGTAAGTACATTCTCACTGTCGAACTCTGCCTCACAGGAACGCACTTTCAATTGCTTTACATAACGCAAATTTTTATCCTTCGCACTTCTGCCAATCGTAAAAACAGCATCGGCAAAATTTGCCTTCATTTTTGACCCTTGCAGGTCGTTGAGTTGAATAGGTCGGGACGTGTCAACTTTCTTGGTGTGTTCCAAAAGAAGCATCGAAAGGTTACAATCAAACTTCAAATCGTTGAGGGCATCCATGAGAGGTTTAGCGGTCTTGGCTTGGTCGGTGTCGCCTGTAATTAATCGGGTCATGTTGTCGATTATTACCACTTTTGCGCCCGTGTCGGTTATCAGCTTCTTGAGACTGTCAATAAAATAATCTTCATAGCTTATTCCTGTGGGAAGCTCGAAACGCCGCTTAAAGACTACTCGATAAAAGTTAGAATTAAAGACAAATTCATTTTGATAGTTTTCTGAATAACGCCCCTGAAATTGCTTGTCTGACAACTCTAAATCTAAATAGATAACTTTCTCCTTCTTGCTTATCTCATTGGCTATTTGGACGGCAAAAATAGATTTCCCTACACCAGTATCGGCAACCAAAATAGTTAACTCATTCTCAAAGAAAAGAGATTGATATAACTTTCTCGGGATAGGTTGGCACTTTGCCGCTGCTATGCACTCATTAGCTGTCCGGCACGTGAAAAAGCCTGCTTCTTTTAATGGTTGCATCGCCTTTACCGCCTCATCCTTAATGCCATCAATAAAAGAATAATCAAAAGTAGGTGTTACCATTTTTTATATCTTTTCCATTTTCTTGGCTGCACTTTTCGCTACTGCTGCCGCAACAGGGTTTTCAGCTTTTCGTTTCGTCTTGCCCTCTGCCCATTCCATCAGTTCATCAGGTGAAAAAACCACCTTGCGTCCGAAATGCTTACAAGGCACGGTATCCGCCATTGTAGCCTTGTATAGCTGCGACTTGCTTACGGTATATCCGTTTTCGTTCAAAAATGCCAAACCTTCAGGAAAGGATAGGTTCTTTTTAGGCTCTGACTTTTTCGGGGTCAGTACGCCAATAGCTTGTTGAACTGCATTTTTCACAATCGCTTCTAAATTTTCTTGGGATGTTACTATAAATTCCATCTTTGTATTTTTTGATAATGAATAAATGGAGCGGCCAACCCCGATATTTTATCAATATTGATATGACAAAGGTATATTGATTATTCTTTATATCACATTGAATATCAAAAATATAACTGATAGAAAGGGGTCAGATAATAGGGTGTAGGGGTCAGATAAAATACGGAAAACCCGACAACAAACGCTATCGGGTTTTCACTTTGGGGTCAGATAAAACTTTATTTCACCAACAAAAAGGCATTATCAATGACTTTCTGCACCTCTTTTAATGTGGTTCTTTTGTTTTCACTTACTAACTTAATCCCAAAAATATCACTAACTTCCTTTATTTTCCTGTTTTTTGCCTCCAATGTTCCAAAATCAGGGCAAAGATTTTCGATAAAATAAAGCAAGGCGGGTTTTCCTTTGTAAGTCCAATTTATATTGTCGTGTTTGTTGCAAGGAATGCCGCCAAACCAATACAGCCATGAATCAACATTCCCCCTGAATAGTTTTGCATCAATGAAGGCTTTATGTGCTGCACGGAGTTTCACCTCATCCGTACCGTAAATGGTTAATAGGGTGGGTTTGGCATTATCAATTGTATTAAACCTTTCTTGGAAATATCTAACGCAGTCATTCTCTATCATGCTTATGTCTTCTAAACTCAAAGGATAAAGATTATTTCGCTTAATATAGATGTTGAGAGCCTTGTGTGTTACAGGTTGAATGATGCCATTAGTATTCACGGTAATTTGACCTGTACTACCCTCATTAATTAAGTAATTACGATATTCGGTTTCCAAATATTGTTTCATTACTAAAAAAACAGGTTGCATTAGTTTTTGTTGCCGCTGTTCATATTCTATCCGCTTTTGTTCGTCTTTATGATTAAGTATAATAGGAAGAAGGACAAGTCCATGAATATAATTATGAATATCTTCTTCTGATAGTTTGAATGCAAGTAAATCAAGCAAAAACAAATAATATTGAGTTGGTTCGAGTTGAAAAAAAGGCTCATAAACAGAACTTATAGATTTCCATTTAGTGATCTCATTTTTCACGACCTCGTTTTGAATTTCAATCATTGCATCATCAAATTAAAGGTTAAATCTAAAGCACTTATTCATGTGCTACCACTTTATTGAGAGCCTCAAATACAAATTTATTGATAGTTTCACCTCTCATTTTTGCAGACACGGCAATACGTCTGTGTAGTTCGGGTGTTAGCCGCACGTTGAAACTGCCTTTGTAGCTCTTTTCGGGGGCTATATTTTCGGCTTCACAATCCCGTATGTGCTCATCTACCATAGAGTGAAAAGCCTCTGTGAGTTCCTTCACGGTTTCACCTTCAAAAGTAACAAGGTCGTTAATACCTTCTATCTTTCCAAAGAAAACGCTATCATCAGCAGAAAAATGAACACTGCCAATAAAACCTTTGTACGTCAATACATCCTTCATAATAAATTTTCTTTTTTAAGTTCGTCAATGATTAAAGCAATTTGATATTGTTTGAGAATGTTACCGGGATGAGGCTTGTGCAATTTGATTTTGTGAGTTGCATTCTGAAAACAAACCCGTGAGCCTGCACCCTGTACCTCATCGTAACCCAATGATGCAAGAATCGTTTTAAGCTCTGAATAGGTAAAGTCTTTGGGTGAAGACAATAACCGTGCTATTAGCTTTTCTACTTTCGACATAGCGATATTTTTTACAAAGATACAGTGATTTTCTTTCGTAACTATTCTTTAGTTACTGTTTAGTTTCAAATTAACGTTATTTATAACAACATTGAATTGTATGTTATTCCTCACCCTTATGGAAACCTATCCGCCTGCGTGGTGTGTCGGTCAATCGCTTGTCGGTCTGCAACTCGGCTAAGGTTTGGTTTATCAACTCCAATTGCACGAAGGTATCTTCATTAATGTCGTTTTGGTCGGTCAACACCTCACTCATGTATTGTTTTAGCTCTCTGACCTCTTTTTGAAGCTCTCCCACTCTATCAATAGGAAGGTTTGTTATTAGTTGTCTGACAGCTACAAAAGCCCGCATAATTGCAATGTTCATCTCAATAGCTACATCGCTATTTAGCAAGCCTGACAGCATAGCCACGCCCTGCTCTGTGAAGGCAAACGGGGCATATCGAATACCGCCCCTCTTTGAGGTCGCAAATTGCGTCCTCAAACTTTCCCACTCAACGGCAGAAAGTTCAAACATAAAATCAGACGGGAAACGTTTAGTATTACGTCTGACGGATTCCTTCAAACGCTTAGTCTCAACTCCGTACATCTCTGCCAAATCAAAGTCCAACATTACTTTTTGTCCTCTGACTTCATAAATTTTGCTCTGAATAAGTTGTATTTCCATGATAATCAATTTAACAATAACAATGAATTGTAAGTTATCCGTTCCTCTTTCGTATAGCTATCGAAATAACTTTGTGTTACGGTTCGGTTGGCGTGTCCAAGTTGTTCGGCTATGTAGCTTTCAGGCACACGCTTTTTGGCTAAGATAGTAGCATAACTATGTCGTGCATTATAGGTGCTAATATCGGGCAATTCTAATGCCTTAGAAACAATCTTTATCTGTTTGTTGGTTAGCCGGATAATGTTGTGTATTTCGTGTCTCATCTGTTCCTCTGAGGTACAACCGTTGCAGAATGGGAATATAAATACATCCTTTCCTGTATTTGGGTTGCCCCATCGGTCAATGATAGCTTGCATAGGTGAGAGTATTGGAGCAATAATTTCTTTTTTGTCTTTTGTCTTGTTGAATGTCTTTTTACGGTAAAAGTATATTTCGCCCTGTTCTACATTGTCGTACTTGAAGCGGCACATATCTCCAAAGTTCGCCCCATTACAGTAGAATGAGAATAACCAAAGGTCTCTACACATAGCCAACGTATCAGTAAGGCAGTCATAAGCGGCTATCTTTTGAATATCGTCAATTGATAAAGCCATTTCACGCCCTGAGCCGGTAGGTATCTCAAATTTTCCTTTACCAAAGGGATAGGCATTTGTTTTTATTTGTCCTTTTCGTATTGCATCATTAAAAATTGCCCTGAGCGTTCGGAATCGCATTCCCATTGTAGCATACGATATGCTTTTCTTTTCCATCTCTTTTTGATAGGCCGTTAGCCATTTAGGGGTTACGGCTGAAAATGCAATGTTTTTGCCTCCGTATGTTTCAAAGGCTGTTTTGATAAAGTCATACACTGTTGCATTTCCTTCGTGCCCTGCCTCTTTCAACTCTTTTACCTTAGCATCAAAAGCAGAATTAACCGTATGAATCACGGCACGGGATAACCGGACGTTTAACGCATCAAAAGTAAAGTTGTCCGTTTCAGCCAATTCTTTGATGTGCTTTTTTATCACCTCATCATAGTATCTTTGCAGTGAATTTCGATGTTCCCGGATAAACGGTTTACGGGAATCGTCCAATACAACCCACTCTTCAGGCGTTAACCTGATACCGGTACTGAAATAAATACGCTCTCTTTTATGGGTAACGCACCACCTTAACAGATAACGCCCGTTTTCGTCTGAACGCCTTTTATCAAAAGTTAGATGAAGCGTAACACCGTTTAATGAGTAGTCAAACATTGCTTATTGTATTAAGTACATTTTTAATCGTGGATACACAGCGGAAACACAAAGATAGCAATTGTTTGATAAAGTATGAAATTTAATGAGAAGTATTTTGTATCTTTGCAGTCTGAATATTAGATACTTATATTTATAATGAAAAAATAGGAAAATAATGAAAAATGGCTTTGTTAAGCTTCCCAAGCTGAGGGTCGCGAGTTCGAGTCTCGTTTTCCGCTCAATAAAAACAGCCACGTGCAATACTATTTGCAGGTGGCTGTTTAATTATATGTTATACACCCAATTACCTAAATTGATTCTTGTCCAACTACTTTATTAAGAGCCTCAAACACAAATTTATTAATCGTCTCACCTCTCATCTTTGCCGACACTGCAATGCGCCGATGCAGTTCGGGTGTAAGCCTTACATTAAAGCTGCCTTTGTAGCTCTTTTCGGGAGATATATTTTCTGCTTCACAGTCTTGTATGTGTTCATTGACCATCGCATAAAAAGCTGCTGTTAGCTCTTTCACCGTTTCACCCTCAAAAGTAATAAGGTCGTTGATACCTTCTACTTTCCCAAAGAAAACACTGTCATCGGCAGAGAAATGAACACTGCCTATAAAACCCTTATATGTCAGTACGTCGTGCATAATTAAAAATGCTTGTTCTTTACAATATACTCGACAATGAACAATAAAATCAACGAATCAATTGAAAACTATCACTTTGTTCGATTTATTTATCTTCACTATTTTATAAGGTTGAGTAATAACTGAAGCCACACTGCCCCCATTGGTGGTAGAATATTGGACGTTTACTATTATTTTATTATCGCTTTCTACCATATTGATAGTGATTGAATATCCATTATTCATTCTCACCTCATCAAATATTGCAATAACGGTATAGATACTAAAATCAATATTAGTTTCCAAAAAACCGGTAGAAACTAAATTCACAGAATTCATTTTTACAAGCAATTGATTCCACTCCGAACTTGTATTAATAACAAGACATTGCTTTGCTATTTGCTCCTTTCCATTTCCATACAAATCACCCTTACCAATAAGAATAGGACTAATAGAATTATACCCATTCTGACTACAACTTATTATACAGCATGATGCTATAAATAGAAAGAGAAGGTTTTTCATTGTTTTATTTATAAATATTGTTTATTAATGCGCAAAAATAGCGCATAAACATTGGAACTACCTCTCTTATTCAATATTTTATTGTTAATTATATGTAATATATAGCTTAAAGCCTATCCTTCTTCTATTTTTTAGATACATCAAAGTTGCTATCTTTGTAAATAATATAGGAACCGCTCAATTCATGAAATATTCAGCACTAATTAGCATCTGCATCATTTGCAATTTACCTCTGACAGCCCAACACCTCTCGGTAAGTATTATCCCGAAAGATAAGAGTTTCTCCATTGTAAATAGCAACCGTATAGCAACAATCTTTTATGACGAACACGATGCTAAAGTAGTAGGCATTGCTGCACAGGCATTTGCTAAAGATGTGGAGTTAATTACACAAAAAAAACCGCTTGTTAGCTCACGCATAAATGCCGACAATACCCATGCCATCATAGTAGGTACCATTGGACATTCGGAGTTAATAGACAAGCTGATTCGCACAAAACAAATTGATATTGAGGCGATACGCAACCAACGGGAGATGTTTATTATTTCCGTGATTGTGAATGCAAAGAAACAAAAGCAACTGGTAATAGCCGGAAGCGATAGACGAGGTACGGCTTTCGGAGTTTTCCAACTATCACGCTTGATGGGTGTTTCGCCTTTTGTGTGGTGGGCCGATGTAATGCCGGTTCCGCGCAAGAACCTCTATGTATCGGGCAGTTATACCTCCACTCCTCCTTCGGTTGAATATCGGGGCATTTTTATTAATGACGAAGACTGGGGAATTCAGCCTTGGGCAGCCGCTCATTGTGATACAGACATTAAAGACATTGGTCCCAAAACCTA
>Ga0302286_10000592_pt1 | contig 29389 bp, 17 predicted proteins | sample III_Fen_E2_3_FD_198765 | JGI IMG/M metagenome (GOLD analysis project Ga0302286, IMG submission 198765) | Peat permafrost microbial communities from Stordalen Mire near Abisko, Sweden - III_Fen_E2_3 | ecosystem: Environmental > Terrestrial > Soil > Wetlands > Permafrost | place: Sweden: Abisko...
TTGTTCTTCATCAACATTGAAAGAAGCATCGTCGTGGGGAAAAGTAAATACAGCTTTCGAACAAATGGTTTATGCTGAAGCTACAACCGTAGTTCCAATGATGATTAGCTATGCTTACCATAGCAAAATTTGGGAAAAACGTGAACACAAACGTTTAGCTAAAATATTTACTGATTATACTCAAGATCAAATCTTAGAAAAATCGAAAACGTTTGTAAAATAAACGATTGAATACAATAAAAAAAGCCGTCTTATAATTTCTTATAAGACGGCTTTTTTTATTGTATAAATTATCTCCTCTTTATCGAATGCAATTTCTTATCAGTCATTTCGAGAGTAAAACCATCGTAACCAATTTCTTTTATTCGGGCTATGCATGCTGGACGATTTGAGTTTAGAATTAGTCCAAACATCTTTGAAATGACATTATTATATTTTGCACAATCCAATAAAACAACCGATTTGCAATCGGCACAGCTTTTAATGTTTTTATCTATGCAGCATGTTCTAATTTTACACCATGTTGCTTTAATATTGTTGTTGCAACCGGGGCATTTGCCCTTTAAATACGAACGGCAAGCACCACAATACAAACCGCAAAATGCCACAAGATTTTTATCGGCAACAATATCTTTTTGAGTCGAAGAGTTCATTATAATTTATTTAAAAGGGATAATTTGCAATATTCTTTATTGTTGTTTTGTAAATTTATAGTTAAAGATTTTGTTTTGAGATTCTATGATTTTTATAAAGTAGATACCCGATGAAAGATTGTTTGTATTTAAACTACAATTTTCTGCAACTTCAGTTTTATAAACGAGTTTCCCACTAATATCATAAACTTCCACTTTATTTATTCCTTTGTTGAAACAAATGATATTCAAATAATCTTTGCAGGGAATAGGATAGACTGATGGTTGAATAGTTATTTCATCAGTTTTGGTTTCAATAACTTTTTCAATCAAATTTTTAGATTCGATTGAATTTAGATACGTGTTTGTTATAAAACTTGAAACAACAATTCCATTTTTATCTACGATATCAGAACCATTGTAATGTAACGTAATTGGTGTCGTTTTATTAATCGGATTTTCTAATGAAATGATAATTGTGTTATTGTATCCAGGCTTTATGGTTGTTTTTATTGCTTTATAACTTGAATCGATAGAATTAATAGTAAACATTGACGAAATATCTTTATTTAACTGTATATCTGAATTAAATATAATCTCAATTGATTTTCCATCATCAGAAATTTTTGTTGTAAGTGGACCTGTTTTGTCGATAATATTTATGGCTACAGAATCACCAACAGCATAGCATGAATCATGTAATAAGTATGGTATTTTTATTGTTCCATTTGTATAGTTACTTAACTGAACATATAATTTTCCATTATAATAATTTGAATAATATGATAGATAACCAATATAAAATGAAATTTCACCTAGTTTTGACGGGATATAAGCTTGCCCATTTTTTGAGAAGATGTTTTTAATGTCAAAAACAATTACTTGAAGTCCCCTAAACACTGTTGTATCGTGAAGTTGATTTATTAAATTAATACTTTTTTTAGGTATATAGTATCCTTTGTTTTGAGTTATTGAATCGTTATTAATTGAAATGCTTGCAACTGGTATTGGAAATACTTCGTTTGTATCTTTCTTAAATTCTATTTTTCTATTCTTCAAATCGACAGTATCAATCCCAAGAATAGAATTTGCACGACCAGTTCTTACTAAATCGAAGAAGCCATGTCCTTCCATGCTTAATTCCAGATCTCTTTCTTTATATATTTTGTTTAAATCAATCGATGTGTAATTTTCGGGAATTGTTCCCGTTGTTTGTTGATATCCACCAGTACCATTTGCTATACGTTTGCTATTCCTCGCTCTTGTGCGAATTGCATTTACGGTGTTTAATGCCGATGTCTCATTTCCTAGATGCATTTCTGCTTCAGCATGCCAAAGTAATAAATCGGCATATCGAATCATTGGAATATTTAGTCCCGATGATTGTGTAGGAGCTGAATTTGATTCTTCCGATTTTCTTGTTGCAAATTGATATACGCCATTTACCGCATATTTATACCATTTAGAATTTATTGAAATACTATCACCTTTTTTAGCAATTAAATCTAGTCTAGGATCCCAATCTTTATATGTTTTTCCATTTTGCCAATGTTCTAAAGAACCGTCAGTGTTCATAACATCATATTTGTTCACTAATAATTTCGTTGGACTGTCATATTGTGATCCAAGCATACCGTTATATCCATTTGCTATTCTCATTGTTCTTTCGGCTGTTCTATATGTAGAATAATCTGTAAAATATTTCCAGGGATGATTATCAGCAATACAATTAATTTCAAAAATCTTTTCAGAATCGAATTCTCCTTTTTGAGTAAAAATATCGTGATAATTTGGACTTAAAGCATATTCTCCACTTTTAATAACGGTATCGGCCGTCTGTTTAGCTAATTGCCATTTTTCTTGAAATAGATAAGCTTTACATAATAATGCATTAGCTGATCCTTTGCTCGCTCTCCATTTTTCGTTTGTTGAATACAGACTTTTCCCCGGTAGTAATTTACTTGCTTGTATCAAATCTTGTTCTATTTGATTCCATACTTTTGCTTTACTTGCCTTTGCACCAAATTTCATTAAAAGTAATTCGTTGGAATAATTCGAGCCATAATTATCAAGAGAAGGGACAACTGATTTGTTACCTAAGAAAGGTTCCGGTTGAATAGGGATTTCACCCCAAAAGTTTAATAAATAAAAATAATTTAAAGCTCTTAAAAAGTATGCCTCGCCCAAATATTGTTTTTTTAATGAATCAGTAAGTAAGGAGCTTTCGTTACATTGTTTTATTGTTAGATTCGCAAAGTCAATTCCAATATACGTGTTACGCCATAAATCAGTAAGAGTGTTCTCGTAAAGACCAGGTTTAAATAACATTAAAGATTCAAGGTATATCGCTCCTCCTGCTTCACTTTGTCTACTACAAACATCTCCAATCATTAAACCTCCATGACCTATACTTATATCTTTAAAATTCAAAGTTAAATATGCATAATTAAGGTTTTTGTAAAGATTTTCTGCTTCTATTGATGAAGTTAAGTCAGTAGAATGGAATAACCAATTTTTTTCATAATAATAATAGGAAACCGCTGTTATAATATAGCTTTGGCCTTTTTTTGCTATAAAAGAAGAGCTGGAAAAATCAGAACTGTATTTATTGTTCATTTCTATCGTTTGGTTGTTTGAAGAGCACTCAAAGAATAAACTATCGTATATGCCATTAAGAGTGACTAATTGGTCTTTTTGTGGTTTAAATATATATGAATATTTATTCCCATCATGAAATAAAGCATTATTTGTAGCTTCTAGAATTTGAACAGGATTTGTAATCAAACCGCTTTCGGAAATTGTATGTTCAGTAACATAAAATGTTGAATCTTTGAATCGAGCATATATGTAAAATTTCTGTCCTTTTTTACACGGGAATTTTTCTTTAAAACTAGGATTATAAGTATTTTCTTTCATTGTACAATCAAAATAATCGAGTTGAAAATAAGTGTTGTAATATGAATAAAGTGTGTCATTCGTTCGTTTAAATGCGACACTACCATCATGACTAGCTGTATATTCAAACCATTCACCATCAAATGAAATTTTATTTTTTCCTGTAGTTGCCGCTTTTGCATTGGCACAGGTTTGACCTTCAGTTAATGCTGAGGATGTTAAAATGAAATTGGAATTAGTATATCCATTTATAATAATTTTTAAATATAAATATTCATTTTCTTGAGTATAATAAAAAGTTGTACCAATACTATCAATTATAGTTTTAATGTATAGTGATCTGTTGAAGTATTGATGATAGTCATCCTCATCATAAAACGATAAATTAACATGACTATTTTTATCATTGTTTGAAACTCTTAATGCAGAAATTTTATCAGATTTATATTTAAACCAACAATATCCCAATGGCATAGGATCAACTTCATTTTTCCCCAGTTTCATTTCAATAGCATTGGTTATCGACTCACCTATAGGAGTATAGGGCTTTATTTCATAGTCAAATGAAATAGTCCCACTACTAAGTGATGATACTGATATAAAATATTTACCTTCAGTTTTAATAAAAAAGACACTATCATTACAATTGGTATAATCTTTTTGATTAACATAATTGTAACAATAACAGCCTTTTATGTTTTTTCTGTTCTTAATGTATATCATTGAATTTGCAGGGACATTTACACTATATATAGTATAAGCTATTTGAGGTGTAAATTCATTCTTTTGTGATATAGATAAAGGATTCTGATCTGTTTCACCTTTTTGGAAATTTCGAAATGTAAGGTTGAATATGGTATCTATATATGATATTTCACTATTTAGATAAAATGGATTATCTCCTTTTTTTACTTCAAAATTGATAGAACAAGTTGGTGTTGAATAACCATTTAATGTACTATAACCACAAGCATCAATTGTACAAATACCTGCTTCGGGTGAATTGTAAGAGAAATAAATTGTTTGCTTTTTCAATGTTTTAAATTGTAAGCTATTTGTGCCTATGCTTGCAGATAAAGGCTTAGTTTGCGTTTGACCGAACATAAATGTTGATAACGCTAGGAAAAGTACGAGATAGATTGTCTTCATTGTTTTGTTTTGAATTGTGTTGAAATTTGTGACGACAATATTACAAAGAATTTAAATACATACTAAATCGTTAGTTTAAAAATATTCGTTTCCGACTACGTATTTTTTTTGCTCTCATTGTCATAATTAAAATAAGGGGTTTTAAAAAAGTAGAAAAAAGAACGTATGAAGAACATTTATTTTGGTTTCGTGCTATGCATTATTTTTTCAATTCAGGTACGAGCTCAACAATGGGAAAATAATACTTTAATTGCACCAAAGAGCACTAATGCTTATTTAGTTAATGCAGTGAATATCAATTCAGTATTTCCTTGTAAAGACTATGCCATGCTCGATTTTAGCACATTTAATAAAGATGCCGAAGTAATACTTTACAATACATTAGGCGAACCAGTTAAAAAATATTCAATTGGCAATAGCACGAAACTTAAGCTTGAAAAGGCTAATCTTACAAGTGGAATATGTTACTTAATTGCTACTTCGGGTGGTTCGGTATATGTGAAAAGTTCGTTGTTTTTTAATAAAAAAGCTATGACTTGTTCAGTATGATGAATAAGTCAACATGTGTCACCATTATTTAAAAATCGGTTGAGCTTGTATCAAATCAAAACTTCCATCCATAAGAAAGGATGCCCGAAAAACTATGCTCCTTTTTTTGTGCCGAATAACTTTCTTTCATAAGTTTTGTTACGGAGAATAAAGCCGCAGCTTTTAGGGAAATTATTTGATGTTTCGATAAAGCAAAGCTAAATCCAACATCACATGACGATGAAAGATAATAATCTCTCAAACTTTCTGATGTTGAAATAAGCGTGTATTTATTGTCTTTAATAGTGTAACCACTTGTGTTTTGGAGTAAATGGAGCATTACACCTGTTCCAATTGTTGCCGATAAACCACCCATTAATTTTATATTGTAGTTTAAAATAAGTGGTATAGAAATATAAGAAGCTGAGTTTGTTCCTTTGTAATAAACCTTTATGGTGTCTTTTTTATAAATAGGTGTTTTGGTAATAGTTATGGTAGAATCAAAAAGAGAAATAATTGGAGGAAATCCTCCTCCTTGTGGTTTATGAGGTTTAACTTCCCATGATATAATATCGGTATAACCAGTTATAATTGATGTATTGGTATAGATATTGGAATAAGAATAACTCGCCGACCATTTTTTTGTTGAAAAACCTAATCCCGAATGTATTGAAAAATGATTCCAATAATATTCAATGCCTATTCCATATTCACTTCTAGTCTTCTTCGCATTTTCACCAATGGCTACTTTAGTACTTACAGTATTACTTATACCAGAAAATCTTTCTGAAATAAAATGAACTCCACCAAAACAGGAAATGACAAAACCTGAACTGCCAATTTTTGAAAGACCTTTCAGGAAAGAACTATCTGCTATATGATCGACTTTTCGAGTAATTTTTACCGTATCAAATTTGGTTACTTTGATGGTGTCGTAAATGGTTATTTTAACCGTATCGTCAATAATTCTTTTAGCAGGTTCTGCTTGCTTAACAGTTGGTTCTGGCTCAGTTTTTTTAGTGGTTTCAACAGGACTTAATGTATATGTCGTACCTCCTTTTCCTGGAGGAGCTTCATCTTTTTTGTAAAATATTATTTTATTGTCTACAACATACAATAGTACTTCGTTTGAAGGAATTAACTTTTGTAAAATAACTTTAATGCTTGTATTTGTAAACGATATTGTCACCAATTTTTTCTTGTCGAAAAGACCCGACATGTACATAAAGTTCACCCCAGCCAGTTGTTCTATGTGGGTTAGAACAGTAGCAATAGATTCATTATGTGCCTGAATATTGATTTTTTTATCGAGCACCGTTTGTCGAGAAAAACTAATCAAAGGAATAAGCAAACAAATAATGACGATACTTTTTTTTAGTAAAGTGGAGTTAATCATTCTTTGTTAAACTTCTGCTATATAATAATTGTTTCCCGTTTTCTCGTTTAATATCAACTTTTAAAACAACCGAAAGTAACTCTTCTACTTTCTTTATGTCGGTATAGCTAAACGATGCGTTCAATTTGCACGATTCCAATTCGGGAGAAGCTATTTCAAATTGCGTTGAATATTGCTTGTTTAATGCTTCAATAACGTCTTTCAATGGAGTATCGTTAAACACTAAATGTCCTGTACGCCAAGAATCATAATTTTCGATATTTGCTTTTGTTAAGCCAATTTTATTTTGATTTCGGCAAAATGTAACTTGTTCGCCAGCAGTAATAATTATCGATTGGTCTTTGTACATAACCGCAACTCTACCACGTTGAACAGTGACTACAACATTGTGACTAATGGTATCGGGTAAAATATTAAATGCCGTTCCTAAAACTTTTACTGTTACACTATCAACAGTGATGCTGAATGGATGTTTAGCATCATGATTTACGTCGAAAAATGCTTCACCTTTAAGAATGACATTTCTATTTTCTCTGTCAAAAATATTTTTAGCTGAAAGTGAACTATGTGCGTTTAGTGTTATAGTGCTTCCATCAATGAGTGCTAATGTCCTTTTAGCATCCGATGAATTACCAAGTAGAATAATTTTATCGTTTTGTTTCGACGTAAATGTTTTAATTCCGAAGAATAAAACTAACAATGCAGCTATTGAGCTTGACCAAAGAATTAAGCTTCGTACTTTATTCGTTTTCTTTGGAGCTATTTTCGATTCAAAAGCTGTGAATGCAATGTCGGGATTAAACGAATCTTTTTCATTTGCAAGCTTGCAAATGTCAGCTGCATTCCGAAGTCTATTCAATTCTTTTACGTTTTCGGGATTTTGTTTCAACCATTCAAGCAATTGAGTTTGCTCGTCTGGAGTAGCATCTCCCGAAAGGTATCGAACCATTAGTGTTTCGTAATCAATATGTGCCGTTTCGCTAGTCATATAGTTAAGACAAGTATAATGATTAATTTACGTAGTGTTTTAGAAAAAAATTTATCAACACACACAATAAAATTGGAAATGTGTTTTTGAACTTTTGCGAGAGTGTTTTTAAACCCTTATAAAGATGGGTTTCTATGGTTCGTGGCGAAAGGTTTGTCATCGTGGCTATATCTTTCGATTTCATGCCATCGATATATTTCAATTTCACAATTTTGCTACATTGTTCTGGTAGTTCGTCTATTGCTTCAAAAACCTTACGTTCTAGTTCTTTTTTAGCGTCGTCGACATAAGCATCGTCGTGTTCCAATTCTAACATTTTGATTTCAATTGCAGTCGTTTCCTTGTGCTTTTGAACAACAATTAAATGGTTTAATCGATTCAAACAACTGTTTTTAACCGCTGAAAAAAGGTATGTTTTTAGCGTTTGGATTTCGAGTTTGCTCCGTTGCTCCCACATTTTTACCATTGTTTCTTGAACAATGTCTTCGGCCTCATCTTTATCGTCGAAATACTTATTGGCAAATCGACACAAAGGCGAATAGTATTTGCGGTATACATCTTTAAATACCAGCGAATTGCCTTTCTTTATTTCAGAAATAATATATTTTTCGTCTAATTCCAAATGCTTTGCTTAGATTCATTTCAAGGCAAATATAAATATTTTGCATGGTGAATCACTAATAGGGAATTAGAAACTTTGGTTTTTTGAGTAAATGATTATTTACCTTTCACAAAATAACCTTTGCCTGGTTCCATCATTATAAGCTGGTTTGCTGTACTGCCATTCCAAAAACCATCAAAGTCTTTAATTGTTTCAATTGCATTTAAATTGATACTCGAAGAGAATGTTTTATTTGCTTGAAATGGACAACCAACCATGTTCCAACCTTGTTTTATCGATTTTAATTGCTGATTAAAAACGATTGTTCCACTTGTATTAAGTGTGCACGACGATTGTGCAAACACCATATATGCTTCGCCATCGGAAACTGATTTTAGCGAGTTTAATAATGCATTTTGACTCGTTTCCCAAAAGCCATTTACTGTTTTAATTTCTTTAATATTTCCCAAAACATTTTTAAAAACTGACTCTATTGTTTTGTTGATTGGAGATACATTGAACGATATTAAATTCCAGCCTGCTTTCAATTGTATTTGTTGTGAGTATATTGAATCTTTAGCGGCAAATGTTGTTTTTGTAGATGGATCGGGGCATCCATTATTGCAATTTGCGGGTAGACTCATTGTATATTCACGTCCACCATTTATTAAATTTCCATAAATGTCGTAGGCTCTAATTGTATAGGGTTGTGTAAAATCTTTTAAAAGGAAAGCCTGTCCCATGTCGCTGTTACGATCTATTGTAACCCATTTGCCATTTATTTTTTGTTCAACACGACTAATTCCATTTCGTAGATGATTAATCATTATGGCAGGCCAATAATACTGAGCTTTTTGCAAGAAATAGATATCAATATCTCCACTATAATTGGGTGCTTCAACAAACTCCCAATTTATTTTTCGATTGTTGAAGTGGAGTGGGAGCATGTCGTTAATGGGAACTCCATTTTGTTCAAATTTATTGAGCGATGGAGTATGCAAATCGAGATGAAATTTACTGTCTCTACACCATCCATTGTTGTCGCCACAAGCATCGGTTACAATCATGTAAAGTGTTGCTCCCGAGTATTTGTCGTTAAGCCATTTGGCATTTGCTCCACGACAAAATTGTTGTCCTAAAGCTCCATCGTTTGTTCCATCAATACAATCTTCGCCTATGGTAACTTTAAGCCATCGGCCACAGTTTGTGCCGTTGGCAAACATTCCCATATGCACGGTGTCGGCGCCTTTTAATGGTCGTGTCCACATTGTTCCAACGCCTGGCGATGCATAAACATTAAGTGCAACATAATTGTCTGTTTCAACCAGTTCGGGAGGTACTCCACAACCTCCATAGGGTGTTCCTAAAGCTTCGAAATGCGTTGCTACTCCTTGATATGGCTGCGAATATGCCGATATGCCAATTAATCCTAAAACTAGAATTTGTAAACCTTTACGAACCATATTCAAATGTATTAATTTAATATGGAGACGTTGCAGGCAACGTCTCTACAACAAATATAATTATTTACCCTTTAAAAAATATCCTTTCCCTGGATCAAATACCTGTAATGTTCCAGTATTGGTTCCATTCCAAAATCCATCGAAGTTTTTGATGGCTAAAACCTTCGTTGCATCGATGGTTGTTGTTATTGATTTTGATGTTTGAAAAGGAAAGCCCATCATTTGCCAACCTTGTTTGATTATTCCCAAACCTTCAGTATTTTCAATGCCTGTCATATTTAAAATGCCTACATCATTCATTTTTACTAAATAAGCCGATCCATCACTTATAGTTTTTAATGAATTTAAAGCCTTGTTTTGTCCTTGAATCCAGAATGCTTCGGCAGTTTTTACTTCTGCTACATTTGCTAAAACATCTTTGAAAACTGTTTCTATTGTTTTATCGCTTGGTGAAACATTAAATGAAATCAAATTCCATCCTTTTTGTAGTTGAATAGTTTGTGTTAATGGAACTTTGGTTCCATAAATTTCAATTTCAAATAATGAATATCCATAAAGTGTATTGCGTGCAGTTCCCGTCATACGAACATAACGAGCTATTTGTGTCAGATTAGCAATTGTATCTATTCTTGCTCCTGCTGGCATAGCTGTTTTAGTAATAATGTTTGTCCATGTTTTAGCATCTAACGAATATTCTAAACTATAGACTTTGGCGTTTGCAGCTTCCCAATGAAGTATAACCGACGATAGTTTATAGTTTTCGAGTAAATCGATATAAACCCACTGAGGATCGGTATAAACACTCGACCAGCGTGTTGCTGCATTTTCGTCGTTGATGTTTGTTGCAACGTTTCCAAATCCAGCTTCGGTTGATGATGCTGAAACTGGTTTGCCAATTGCAATATTTGCATTTATCCCAGCCAAATAACTTACCGAAATAGTGTGTGAGCCATTGACATTTGTAAATGTATATGAACTAGGTGTTCCTACCGAAATTCCATCGACAAGAACATTGGCAATGCTATAGTTTTTTGCTGGATTAAAGGTGAATGTTTGATTTTGTGCTTGTGTAACCGAAACCGCTCCCGATGGTGTAATAGTACCTCCAGCACCCGAGTTTGCTGTAATTGGAAATTGTTCTAACGGATAAACTACTACAGATTTTGTAAGGACTGAAGTACCTCCATTTCCATCGGAAACGGTTAATGTTGCAGTATAAATTCCACCTTTGCTGTATTTATGTGTGGTTATTTTGCCTGTTCCTGTGCTGCCATCACCAAAATCCCAGGTATAGCTCAGTGTATCGAAATCGATGTCGGATGATGTTGATCCGTCGAATGTTACAGTCGATGGCGACATGTCGGAACTTAATCCAGTTGCTCCCCAAAAGGTAAAACATCCACCACTTATTACGGCAATTTTTATCGATTTTAGCGTTTTATTTACATTGGGAGATAAATCAAATCCATATAAATAGTGATTGTATTGTTCCGAACGATTATTGTTTTGATCCCATTTATCGAGATTCAAATCGAGGTTGAAACGATCTGCAGTTTCGGCAGGTGCACCAGGATAGTTGTACCAATCTATAACTTGTAGGTTTCGTACGTCGGTACTTGCATCGGAATAATTGAGTGTTACGGTTATTGGACTCATGCCACTACTCATTGCAAATATTTGCATTTTCGAATAATGAACTTCGGGTACTGCAAAACTAAATGTTTCGTTTACCGTTGTTCTACGAACTTGCGGACTTGTTCCATCTGCATTCGAGAAGTTTAAAACCACTTCGGGATGACGTGCGTTTGCAGCATATTTGCCATCGTTTGGCATAGCTATTGGGTTAGCATTTTTTAGTTGTGTAGCTGCTTCAAGTGTTGCTTCGGCACTATAACTTCCAGCATCTATCCCTCCCGACATTGGTACAATTTTCCCATTACTGTAGGTTATTACTGGACGAGCATTTAAAATGCTTTTTACATTAACTTGAACTGCTGTTGAGGTTGAACTTGATGAGGTTGTAGTAAAAGCAGCAATCGGATTGTTGTTAAATATCGATTTGAATTTTACATCGATTGTATGGTTGCTTATAATATTTTTTATTGTGAATGACGATGTTAAAGCAACAGAAACACCATCAATTTTTATGTCAGCTAATTCATAATTGCTATTAGGTGTTATTGTAAATGTTTGATCGGCATTGGGTGCTACTTCCACAACTCCTGTTGGAGATATTGAACCATTTTCTCCTGCAGTTGAATTTATTGAGTAATTACTCGAAACTATAACAGCACATGTTGCTTGTAAACTGCCTAGTTCTGTTGTTGCAGTAATTGTTGTAGTGCCAATCGATTTTGGCGTAATCAAGCCAGTAGCATCAACACCTGCAACAGCTGTATTGCTCGAAGTCCATAGAACATTTTTGTTTGCTGCATTCGTTGGTAAAATTGTGGCTGTTAGTTGTTCGGTTGAGTTACTGTTAATTGATGTTGATGTTTTATTCAACGATATGCTTGTTGGATTTAGACTATTGGGGTCGTTCCCAAATTGCATTTTTCGAATTCTTACTTCGGTATTGGTTAGCCCTACATTTTGTGGATCGGAACTATTAATAGTAATATTTGCTCCTACAATTTTTGTAAAATCTACTTTCTGAATTCCACAGGGTAAGGTTGTTGCACCAAGGTTGCATTTGGTTTTATCTTTCCATTCGGCATAAAATCCACCTTGATACACAAATTTTTGCGATTTAACCGAATTCTTAGGTATCGTAATGTCAATAATTCCCGATGGAATATTTGTTAATGGTGTTGTTGCTTTTGTGTCAATTAAATTATTATTTGCATCTTTTAGTCCAACACGAATATTTATATCGACATTCGACACATTTTCAATCTCGATATAAATAGTGTCATTTCCAGGAGCCGACATGTCTATTGAAAAAGGATTACCATTAGCATCGGAACCAAATCCTATTCCCACTGGATGGTAACATGCAGCAATATGAGTTGAGACAAAACTCACATATCCTATGCCGTTAGCTGCCTGAGCATCGGATACTCGTGTCATGGTAGTTGTGAAATACCATTCATTTTGAGGACGCCAAAAATAAACTCCTTTTAAATTGGTACCATAACTTGGTGGTCCATTGGGATTACTCATGTCTTCCATGGCCCAATTATTCCCCATATAAAGTCCAGGTTCGTATTGAGCCTGAACTATATATGAGAAAAATATGCAGATAAATAATACTACTGATTTCATTCTATTTTTGGTTATTTCAATATAAAATAGCCTTTTCCTGGTTCCAAATTCAAGATGCTGTTTGTTGCACCATTAGGATACCAAAATCCATCAAAGTTTTTAATCGTATTGCAATTGGTAGTATTGAAAATGCTTGAAAGTTGTGTTGCTGTTTGATACGGACAACCAATCATTTGCCAACCAAGTGTTGTGTTTGTTATTGTTGATGTACTTTCTGTTCCGGTTAAGGTTAAATCACCTGTAGCATTCATTTTTACAAGATATGCTGAGCCATCTTTTATCGATTTTAATGAGTTAAATGCTGTGTTTTGTCCTTTAAACCAGAATGCATCGGCAGTTTTAATTTCTGCTACATTTGCTAAAACATTTTTGAAAACGGTTTCAATGGTTTTATCAGTAGGTGAAACATTAAACGATATTAGATTCCATCCTTGTTGAAGTTGTATGGTTTGGGTAATTTCTTGCTTTGTTCCATAAACTTCTATTTCGAAAAGAGAATAGCCATAATTTGTATTTCTAGCTGTTCCCGAAATGCGAACATAACGTGCATTTTGCGAAATTCCTCCAATTGTATCGATTCGAAGCCCTGTTGCCATTGCATTTTTATCTATTGCATTTGACCATGTTTGTCCGTCTATAGAAAAATCGATGATGTAGTTCTTTGCATTTGCAACTTCCCAATTTAAAATAATCGAAGTAAGGTTATATGTATCTTGTAAATCGACATAAATCCATTGTGGATCTGTATATAAACTTGACCAACGAGTTGTTGTGTATCCATCGTTTGCGTTTGTAGCAATATTACCAAACCCAGCTTCGGTAGAAGAAACAGTAACAGGTTTTAAATATGCTAAACTTGGATTTTTTATTGTGATGATGATTTCGTCGCCAGCCGGATTATTCTTGCCATCAGATACTACTAATGCTATTTTGTGCATGCCTGCTTTTAATGATAAGGTTGGCTTTACACCTGTTGCGATAGTTATGCCATCAATTCGCCACTCGTATAACAGTATATTGCTGGTATTGGATGAGCTTGTCGAAGCGTCAAGTGTTACCGACTCTGTACCGTTCATATCGACATCAAAAATGAGCTGATCCGATCCTGCGCTTGCATTCAATGGGGCACGATTGTATACATTGAATTTCTTTAGTCCATTTAATGTAATTGTTTTCGGATCGCTGTAAACAGTTTTTGTCCATGCCGTAGGGTTTTGTCCCTTAGGTTGCGATGGGTCTTGAATCATATAATCCCAAGTAATAAAGAACGACCAAGGACGTGCTGCAAAATTGTTTGGGTCGGGATGTTTTCCTTCTTCGGCCAATCCAAAAAGTTTTCCTTTATTGCCAAATAGGGTTTGATATTGTTGCCAAGATGTTGGGGATTCGTAATCCCACGCAATAATATCACACACATCATCACCTGGATACCAATTACCTTTGTCGCTTCCGTAGCTGTTCCACAACCACACAATATTATTAAGTTTAAAGTAATTAGTATATCGATCGTACATCAAATGATATAGCTCATTCAATGCCGCTTTACCCGATTTACCCCACCAAAACCAAGCACCTTCCGACTCGTGCAAAGGGCGGAATATAATTGGCACACCAGCGTCTTGCATTTTCTTTATTTCTCCGGCTACAAGGTCAATATCGCGCAACATGTTTTTGTACGACTGACCGTTTTTGTTTGCCAATGCAGCTCCAAGATTCCAATTACCATAATAATCACCATCTGCATCAGGCGAAATCCAATGCCATTGAAATTGCACTATTCCTCCTTTGTTTTTAACCCAATCGATTGCTTTGGCAGCACCGTTGTTTCCACCTTGCGAAGGGCAAATGCCGTCGAAATCTAAGGCTAAGATAGCAGGCTGATCTCCTGTTGTTTGCTGAATAAGGGGCAACCATTTTTCGTTACATTGTCCCGAAATGATGTATTTACCATAAACATCGCGCATGAAAGACATTAATGAGCTGGCTTCTGCAATCGCATTTTTATTACACAATCCTGCCGAAATGCCGTTGTAGGCAAAACTGACTTCAATGGTGTGATCGGCCGAAACGTTGCTGAATGTATAAGAAGAAGCCGTGGCAACCGAAGCACCATCAATCTTTATGCTTTCGACCATATAATGCTCTGCTGGTGTGATGTTGAAACTTTTCGACGCATTTGGTGCAAGCGTAAATGCTCCTTCTGGAGTTATTGTTCCGTTTGCACCTGTTTTAGCGGTGATAACGTAATTGCCATTCCATATTGCAGTTATAGAGCATGTTGCAAAAATGCCACCTAAATTTGTAGTAGCTGTAATAGTTGCATTTCCAGCTGATTTTGCAGTTACAACTCCATTTGCATCAACTGTTGCAATTGATGTATTTGACGATTTCCACGTTATTGTTTTATCTGTTGCATTCGCTGGTAAAATGGTAGCAATAAGTTGAGAATTTAAACCTTTTTCGATACTTTCTGTAGTTTTGTTTAGTGTTATAGACGTTGGACTTATTGCTTTTTCACCCCACACTTCAAACTCGAATATTGAATAGCCAAAAGTACTTGTTCTTGCTGTTCCAGTAATTCTAACATATTGGGCAATATCTGTTAATCCTTTTATTGAATCAATTCTAGCACCAGCTGTCATTCCTGTTTTGGTGCTAATGTTTTTCCATGTAGTTCCATCGGTCGACACTTCTATTATGTAATTTTTAGCAGAAGCAAATTCCCACGAAATATCAATTGATGATAAACTGTAAACAGCTTGTAAATTTACTGTAATCGATTGAGGGTCGGCTACTAAACTAGCCCAACGTGTTGTTGAATCACCATCTACTGCATTATTCCCAACATTAACACCCACTTCGGTTGATGAAACGGTAATAGGTTTTTTGTATGATAAGCTTGGTGCTTTAATTGTTATGATAACATTGTCGGTTACTGTTGGGTTTACATTATCGGAAACTGTTAATGTGATATTGTGTACACCAACGCCAAGGCTTATGCTTGGTTTTACTGTTGTTCCAATTGTTTGTCCGTTTTCTTTCCATACATACGATATTGTTCCTGAACTACTTGTACTTCCCGAACCATCAAGGGTAATTTGTTCTTTACCATCTAGGTTAACATCGTAAACTAATTGATTAGCTCCTGCTTCAACATTTAAACCAGCAAAATTGATTGTAACATCAGCTTTATGGTTATCATATAAATATTTTATTCCAGGTGTCGATTCTGGTAATCCACCCAAACCATCATGTGCTGTATATGTCCAACTTAATGCTCCAGCATAATTACCATCATAAACTTTTTGAAAACAATCTTGTGGTGTTAAATAAGGATTATCAACTCCTTTTGCTGCAAATTCGGCAACTAAAATTGGTTTATCTAATCCCCAATACGATGATGGGTGATGAAAAGGAGAGTGTTGCATATTATTGCCACCATCGTTATTATAATAGTGAACCATATAAAAATCGAGATATCCATCGGCATCATTACCTGCCGCTTTTAGTTCAGCATCGGAATAATAATTTATATAACCAAGTTTATTGCAAAGCACTTTCATGTTCCACGAACCGTTCGAAACTTTAACCCCTGGAACCGCTTTGTGAATTGCTCCTGCTGCACGGTTTACAAAACGTTGAATATCGTACATTCCAACTTTCGATGGTGTCCATCCAAATGAGGTCATACCTTCGGGTTCATTAAATATTTCCCAACATAATATTGAAGGATGCTTGCCAATTGCTTTTACTAATGGCACAACAGCATTATCAATAGCAGCTTTTATTCCTGCATCGGTTTGTAACATCTTTTTATTGTTCGCCTCATTCACTCCCCATTGTGCAGTTTGAAGCATATCGAACGAAAATAAACATAGAATAATTACCATGTTTCGTTCTTTTGCTAAATCGAGTACTGCTTTAATGTTATTAATTGACTGACTTCCTAAACCAGAAACGTAGCCATTACCATCGAATTTTGGTGCTTGAGAACAGTTTACAAACAACCACCAGCGAATGGTGTTTCCACCAGCAGCTTTAACTTTGTCGAGAACTGTTTTCCAGTCGTTTAAATCGGCTGGGGTATCGGCAGCATCGCCACCAAAAGCACGCCAAGCAACATTCATTCCTGAAAAGAAAGGAGTTTGACCGTTTGGAAGGGTTATTCTTTGTGCATTTGCATTAAAGAACAGTAGTCCAAACATCATTGTTAAAACAAATCCGAAGCTCTTTTTCATACGCTTTTCTTTTTAAAAGTTTATGAAACAAAGCTACATCATGCTACATGTGTGAATGTGTAATTATAATTTTGATATGTGTGATAATGTGTTATGTGATAATAGTATGATTGTTGCATAGTGCTTAAAGGTAATTAAATCAATGCGTCTCTATCAATCCCGATTTTTATATTCCATTGCTTGGCTAGCGCGGACTTGTAGTCCGTGCTTCTATTAATTATAACGAACGGACTGCAAGTCCGCTCGAGCCAAGTATCAAATACAACAATAAATTATTTACGATAAATTACCATAAAAAACCCAGTAAAATATTTTGTTAAAACAATATACACATTATATTTGCATGGAAAATTTACTCGAATTATTACATGTTATTACAACAACAAAATGCTGCTCTCAAAGATTATAATAATGCCGAAAAATTTGGTACTGTAAATATATTGTATAGCAATACAATACAATACAATACAATACAATACAATACAATACAATACAATACAATACAATACAATACATTCCCTAAAGCCTTTCCCTTTTTCCCTTGTATAGTTCCGCAAGTCCTTTCGTTTTTAATGAGAGCAATTGTACCGTGCAGTGGCATCATAAAACATTATTGTGGAATCGTTGCACTGTTCAGTTGTATCGTTCCATTGCACACATTATTTATTTCAATGTATAGTTGTATCGATAAACTGAACAGTTTTTACGCAAGACTGAGCAATGGAATAAATAAACTAAGCAGATTATTCTATCAACTGTTCAGTTGTGCTATTCCACTGTGCAAGTCGGTGACTAAACTGTGCACAAAAATCGGCTTTTCGAGCATTGTTTCCCCTCAAACACCCATAATCAATATATATAAATCAAATCTTTTAAAACAGTAAGACAGTATGAATCAAGAATCTCACAGCATTCCAACTGGGCCAAACGCACGTTTCGATTACCAACGTAATTTAGTAACACGAAGTATTGCAGGAGCAACGGCATGGAACATTCCAGCAACTAAGTTAACAGCCCTAGCAACCCCACGAAGCGATTATGAACAAAAATTTGCGATAGCAAATAACCGTAGTACCCAAAACCCTGTAGCCACAGCTGCTCGCGATGCCGCTTGGGATGTTTATCAACCACTGTTGCTCGATTTGTTGAACCACAACATACTCAACAACCTTGCAATATCGGCAGCCGACAAAATTGCCCTAAACATTCATGTTAATGGTGGTAATTCAACCGTACCAGCAGCAGCTCAAACATCGGCACCTATTGTTAGTTTGGTGGCCGAAGAAGCATCGGTATTGCATGTTTTGTATGCCGACCCATCGAGCCCTGCGGTACATAGCAAGCCAGCAAATGTTGCGTTTTGCGAAATAGCCTACAAAGTGGGCGACACAGCACCAGTGGCAATTGCTGACTGCACCGACCGTTACAATATAGCACGTTCGCACGAGGGAATCGTATTCGAACCACAGCAACGTGGCAAAACATTATATGCATTTGCCCGCTGGGTAAATAAAAATGGCAAACAAGGCCCTTGGAGTGGCGTTGTTTCAGCAATCATCCCGTAGGGACAACCCTAGTGGTTGTCCTCAACCTTGGTCATTAACATTCCCAAACATTAACCCATTAAAAACAACAAGCTGTTCCACGTTTCCAAACCGTGGAACAGCTATTCACAAAACATCCTTTATAGTATTAGAATTTTAAAAACAAATAAACTAAACGAAAATGAGAAAAATATTTACTACAATTGCAACAATAATTATTGCAGCAACAATGGCACAAGCCCAGTTAAAAGTTAATAGTACAGGCGATGTTGTACTACCAGGAACAGTTACAGCAAGTCAAGGACATTTATATTTTCCTACGAATAAAAGTGTTCGATTTGGTAGCGATGCCGATGGTATCAGTAATGCCAAATGGAGTATGCAATATTGGAATAATGGATTAAACTTTTGGAAACCAACAGGAAGTACAAATGCTGGTGACTATAAATTATTTTTAAGTGATAATGGAAATGTTGGTATAGGTACTGGTAACCCCTTATATACCATAGATATGTTTGGGCCATCAGTTCGTTTAATAAACAATAGTGCTTTGTTTTTCTATATGAATAATGCTGATCCAAGAATTTGTGCTGCTAATAGAGTTGTGTTTTATAAATATGATAATACCGGTTATATCCCTATTGTTGCAAAAAATATTTCTGAATCTTCAGACAGTACTAAAAAGAAAAACATTAAACATCTCGAAAAAAGTTTGAAAAAAGTTTTAAAACTAAATGGTTATAATTACAACTGGAAAGATGATGTTGAAAATAAAGAAAAACAAAGTGGATTAATTGCTCAAGAAGTTGAAAATATAATTCCGGAAGTCGTTACAACTACCGATAGTTCTATGGGAAAAGTAATTTCATATACACATATAATCCCCTATTTGATTGAAGCAATTAAAGAGCAACAAGAACAAATTGCTAAAAACGATTCAATTGAAAATAGTAAAGATGATAAAATAAATAAGCAACAAAAACAAATCTCTGATTTGCAATCGAGTTCAAAACAAAATATAAAAACAATTGCTGATTTAAGCACTCAAATTAGTTCCATTTATACACAAATAGAAAATCTTAATAATCAACTTACTTCCCTTCAAAACTGCTGCAAATCGTCGGGTTCAAAAACAAAATCGTATGTCGAAACTGACAATACCGATGCAACAATTGCAACGAACCAAACAACAAAACCCGTACTGTACCAAAACAGCCCAAACCCTTTTAAACAAAGCACAACCATAAAAATTGAATTACCACAAACCATAGGTTCAGCTTTAGTGTGTATATACGACCTTACTGGTCGCCAACTAAAATGCTTTACTGTAACAGAACGTGGCAATACTTCTGTGCAAATTAATGCAAGCCAACTTTCGGCAGGCATGTACCACTATGCTTTAATAGCAGATGGCAATTTGATTGATACTAAAACAATGGTTTTAACTGAATAGTACTATGAAAATAAAATATTTAATATTGGCAATACTAATGCCTTTTGTTTTAATGTCTCAAGATGAGCATGTTGAAGTTGTTGCACCTGCTTCAATTCAATCATATACTACAATTACAACAAATTTAAATGTAAATATATTAGGGAATATTAATTTAGACCATTTTGAGTGGGATATATTAGGGAATGGAAGTAAAATAATTTCAACAGCCCAAGGTAATTTATCTTATAATTATAATTCAGCCGGTAGTTATGTTGTTAAAGTTGCTGCTATAGATGTTACGGGGCAAAAATATTACGCATCTATAACATTATTTGTTAGTAATGGTAATGGAACGCAAACTATATTATCGCCAAATACTCTTAAATATAATTCTTTAAAATCGGATAAGGAAATTGTATTTGATGGTGTTAAAAATAATTATGCATTAATTGTAAATGGAGCCAATAGTAATGATAAGATATATTCTCAGTCTAAAAATTCTATTAATAGTATATATTCAAGTTTGAAAACTAAAGGATATACTGATGATAAAATATATTGGCTTGATAATTCAAATATTCCTAATGGTGTTAATAAAAATATTTCGAATATGTCAACATTTCAAGCTTCAATTGATGATATTGAAAAAAAAATAGATGGTGATGATAATTTGTTTCTTTGGATTGAAGATCATGGATATGGGTATAAAAATCCATCTATTTTTGAAAATACTAATGACCCAGAAGACGCTTTTCGTTCCGGTGAGATATCTACAAGAGTAAATACTTCAAAACATGATATGCTTGAACAAAATGTAAAATTAAAACTTTTCGATCCTAAAACTATGGATATTCCTTTAAATGGTACGAATTTAAATACATCATTTAGTCAAGTTGGTTATCCTAATGATTTTATTGATTTTGTGCGATTTTCAGGTCTTGATAAGTGGTTTTTGAAAAAAATGCTATTTGTAGATGCTTCAGGAATTCAGAAAGTTAAATTGTATAGAGCAAAATATACTAGTCATTTCTCATATATGAAAAATGACGGTACATCTATCACTGATTCCGATCCTTATATTGAATTAGTTATCGATTACCCTAAAATTGATTCTGATATAGATGGTATAATTCTTAAATCAGAATATGATACTTGGAAAGCTAATAATTATGACAATGCATTTTCATATAATACTTCTGCTAAGTTAGCGACATTCCAAATTAATATTAATGATGAGAATAAATGGCAACATGCTTATACTGTTTTAAAAGATGATATTGATTGGAATAATGAAAATTGGGGTTATAATCTCTATATTAATGTAGATGGAAATATGTCGGAAACACTTATGTTTGATAAAAATTTAGACAATAAACTTGATATTGCTTTTGTACCTCAATGGGTACAAGCTAAAAATATTACTACAACTCAACTAAGTCAGCTACTTGTTGTTGGAACTGATAACGATAACGACGGAATAATAGATGGAATTGATTTTAATCAAAATGGATCTTTAACCGATAATGTTGGTTTTGATGAAGAAATTCATTTATCAAATGATGCGTTACATTCAAATGATTTGGCGAAAAAATTGGATGAATTACCCTGTAAATTTATGACTATAGGTATAATGAGTTGTTTTAGTGGTGGATTTATTCAGGATTGTAGCGGGTATGGTCGAGTTGTTTTGACTGGTTCACAAAAATATTATTGGGGTCATACTGGTGATTTTAGTACATATGCTACAGCATTTGCAGATATTAATAATAAAACAATCTTACAATATTATAATTCTGCATATATTAAAGATTGGAGTAATCAACATTATCATATGTACGATGATAATGGAGATGGTTTAGGTCAAAATAGTATTATTTCAGTAATTGCTGGTGATGGATGTTTAGGTAGTAAGCTAACTCTTACTGGTTTAAATGAAACTCAAAACTTGCAAGGTATAATAAATTCAAATCAAATTATTTCATCACCTAATGTGAATGCTACGAATGTAACAGTTAAAAGTCCAGCAACTTTAATTATTGAAGCAGTTAATTCAACGCTATTGAATTTTACTGTTGAAAATGGAGCGACTTTGATTATTGATAATAATATAAATAATGAATGTAATTAAAAAGTAGAAATATGAAAAGAGTTTTAATAATAATTGCAATACTTGGGGGGTTAAATTTTACATTGCATGCAAATCCAATGGCTCCTCATTTTCTATCAATTCAAGAATTGTATATTAAAAACGATACAACTTGGAGTATTGATTTGTTTGATGAATCATATTTTAATTATTCATTAGGATTCAAAACTCTCGATTCAGTAGAAGTAAAGTCATCGATGGGTTCTGTAATATATAGTTTACGAAGAACACCACAAGACGTACGTGATACTATTCTACAATATTCTGAAAAGAATAATTTTGTTGTAACTCTTACTGTTGATAGTTTTAAAAATAAACTACACATTAACCCCAAAGGCGATTATATTGTTTTTAAAACATATTCATCTTCAAAAATTTCTAATTATATTGATGCATACGACAGCATAAGTTTTGGAAATTTTAATGGAGCGAAATTTCCTGCATTAGACTCTACTGTAAGTATAAATAAAACTACGACTTGCAATAATGCTTATATTTATAGCTCAATTTGTACAAAACCTGTAATAGGACTATATAATGTTGAAGGAATGAAAGATGCGATTTCAGGCATATTGTACGATTATCAGAATAAACCTCTCTGTAATAAAGAATTTTATATTTATGCGGCAATAAATTATGATCCACTTTATTCTTGTGATGAATTTAAAATTGTAACAGATAATGTAGGTCAATTTAATGGTAGTTTTTTTAAGTCTGATTACAATAGAACAATAACAAGTATTACTCTTTTTAATTATTTCAATACACTTGGTGGTATTAAAAACATTAAAGTTGATCCATTTCAATTAAATAATAAAAAAGATATTCATCTACTTGAAGATATAAATGTATCACTTCCCGAAGTTTCTTTGCAATTATCTCTTTATCCTAATCCAGCAAGTTCGCAGGCTACTTTAAAATATGATTTAGCTACAGTTGATAATGCTAATGTTGAGGTTTTAGATATTGCAGGCAAAGTTATTGAACGTTTCCCTTTACATTCTTCAACGGGTATTCTACAATTGCAATTAGGTTCAAAATATAGTGCTGGAATGTATGTTGTTCAAGTAAAATCGGGCAGTACACTGTTGTATTCGCAAGACTTGATTGTTAATAAATGAGAAAAATCCTATTTATTATATTGTTAAGCTTTGCATGTACTGTTAATGCTCAACAATTACAATTTCCTCGCGAAGCTATAAATTTTACCATCGACAGTGTTCACTTCACTGTCGATGGTTATTATTATTTCAAAAATCCATCAAATCAGGTTTTGAATGTTCCAATATCGTATCCATTTCCTAATGGGAGTTCGGTTGTCGATTCTGCTTGGTTGTTTAATTGTACTAAACTAAAAGCACAAACATTTACAACAGGAAAAATGGATATGAGCTTTGGCGTTTCTGTTTTACCAAACGACTCTGCTGTTTATCGCATTGGTTATCGCGAACGTCACGATGGTAAAACGGCACATTATATTTTAACAACAACTAAGTTTTGGAATAATCCACTTTCCGATGCTTCATACTCTTTATTTGTTCCATCGTACTTGCATGTAATCTCATTTACCTATCAACCCGATAAAAGTTTAAAACAAAATAATGGAACGCTGTATCTGTTTCATAAAAAACAGTTTATGCCTAAAGAAGATTTTATTGTACGGTTTGAAAGGCAGTAATCTTATCTTGCTAATTCTCTAAAAATCTCGTTAATCGACGATGTTATTTCTTTAACATCGGTAGGTTTACTACTTCCATTAAAGTAATAATTGTAATGTTTTACACAACCTACTTTTTTGTCGATTACAGTAAAATATACTTTGTAATAAGGGTTTCGTGGGCTTGTCATCATCCAAAAAGTACTGCCAGTGAGTAATGCAAAAGTAACAGATATTCCCTGTAATACTACCGGAAAAGGTTGTCCATGTTGATTGATTTAAAGTAAGATTTTTTGAAGTGCCCGAATTATTAATAATTGAACCAACTGAACCTGTTAATCCTCCAATTGTAAGATTATATCCAGCCATTTGAATTGTGCCTGTGCCAGATAATGTTAGTGTTCCAGTTGTTGTATAATCTGCAGTCATCGTTACCGAAACTCCTGTACCAATGGTGACATTATCGGTCGATCCTGGAAGTACATCTGAATTCCAATTAGCAGCATTTCCCCAATTGGAATTTCCTCCTCCTCCATCCCAGGTTTTTTCTGTTGCCGAAACAACGGAATGAGCCAGAATTAATATCAGAATTAGTATCTTGTTTTTCATACACATCGTATCCCCATTACATAAGTATACTTACATAACAAAGGTAACTTACGATGATAATCTTAATGTGTAATTATGTTTATGAGATGTGTAATAATGGGTTGTTTTAAGCTTTTAAAGAAAGGGTTAAAATTGCACATCCCTCTTTAAATGATTAAAATACATGTATATAGATAAGCGAATAAAAATTTTTATCCCTGTCTCTCTCGTAATTCGCTTGGTGTAGCACCAATCATTTTCTTAAATCGATTGCTGAAATAACGTGGATCGCTATATCCAACACTATATGCAATTTCCGATATGGTTAACGATGTACTTTTTAATAAATTTAATGCGTTTTGCATTCGAATTTCTTGAACAATATCAACGGGCGATTTGCCCGTTAATGCCAAACATTTTTTGTATAATTGACTTCTGCTTAAACCAATTGTTTCACCAATTTTTTCAACCGATAAATCACAATCCGTATAATCTTTTTCAACCATTGTCATAAATTTGGTCATAAACTGTGCATCGGCCGATGTATTTGCTATTTCGGTAATATCTTTATTCTCAGTCGAAAATCTGGTTCGTAATTGCTCGCGAGTTGTAAGTATATTGTTGATTTTTAAAAGCAAAACTTCATCAACAAATGGTTTGGTTATATAATCGTCGGCACCTGCTTTTAGTCCTTCTCGTTGAGCTTCATCAATGTTTCGGGCAGTTAAAAGTATAACTGGAATGTGCGATGTTTCGAGCGAATTTTTTAGTTTAATACATAAATCAATCCCGTTCATTTCGGGCATCATTACATCACTCAAAATTAAATCGGGACTAAACGATAATGCCATTTCAAATGCTTCATTGCCATTTTTAGCCTTTATAGTTGTATAATGTTTAGATAGTAATAGTTCCAAATATGCTCGTAAATCATCGTTATCTTCCACTATTAAAACCGTTTGCGATTTTAAATTATTAGTGTAATTATTTGTTATTTCACTTCCTTGTTCATCTATTTTTGGACCTACCTCATTTATTCCTACAACTTGGCTACTGTTTTCTTCAAACGGTACAAATAGCGTAAACACAGCTCCTTGTTGATTTTCGACTTTTACAAAACCACCATGTTGTTCAATTATCGATTTTACTATCGACAAGCCAATTCCTGAACTTTCCGTTCCGCTTGGATTTTTACCTTCGTAGAATCGTTCAAATATCTTGTCTCTAAGTTCATCTGGAATTCCTTGACCCGAATCACGAACCTCAATGGCTACATAGCTTTTCGATTGTTTTATCTTAAATATTTTACCTTCCGATATTTGTTCAATATGTTTATAAACATGTATTTTTATTTGTCCCGAATCGGGTGTAAACTTAAAGGCATTTGAAAGTAAATTGTAAATTGCTTTTTCAAAATATTGAGCCTCGATATTTGCCACCAAAATTGCCGATTCCGAACTACATTGTAACGAAATGTTTCGTTGAAAAGCTTGGTTTTGAAAATCATCGAGTACATAATTTGCTATCGATACAATGTTGTAGGGACGAAGTGATAATTTTACCATACCAGCTTCAATTTTCCGAAACTCTAAAAGTTCATTTACCAATTGTAATAGTTGATTGGTATTGCGTTTCATTATGGTAAGCAATGTGCGACTTTCAGCATCAAGATCTTTTTTTGCCAATAAGTTATTTACCGGATTTGCTATTAATGTTAATGGATTCCGAATATCGTGCGAAATGTTTGTAAAGAAGCGGAGTTTAGCTTCATATAAATCCTCCATTTGTTTGGTTTTGTTTTGCTCAATCATCAACATGTTATTTGCTGTGGTTGTTATCTTTACATAACGATAAAATGCCCAAAGCAACAAGCTCAAAATAAAACTGTACAAGACAAATGCCCACCAACGTAACCACCATTGACGTTCTATAATACATTGTAAGTTTTGCTGAGCTTTGAATATTCCATTTTCTAAATATCCAAGCTTAAAAATGTAGCTACCTGGAGGAATATTATTATATGAAACTTCGCGTTCGCCATTACATGCTTTTGCTTCCTCATCTATTCCTAGTAACTGATAATATAATTCTCCTCTATTTGAATTTAGCCAATCGATATCGGCAAACGAGAAGCTTAAAGTGTTCTGATAATATGGTAATGCAAGTATCGAATCTTTGTTTAACGTAAAGTGTAAATGTTCAAAATTGTTATCAAAAATCGATGTATTATTGATGCTGATATTTGTGAATTTTAAGGTATTAAGCTTGTTGGTCGATTGTATTTTATCAGGATTAAATGTCACTAATCCATTGCTTGTTCCAAAATAAAAAGTTCCTTTTGAATCATTCGATTTTGATCGTTGTACAAAACAATCGGAATTCAATTGTGTGTTATGATTAAAATGTTCTGCAATTTGACCATTCGATTGTAATTTATACAAACCTAAATTTGTTCCAACCCAAATATAACCATGCTTATCTTGACTAATTGTTTGTATCGCTATCTCTTTATTTGTTAAAAATTGCGAAAATGTTCCCAATTTTGCTTCAAAACAACTTAATCCTTCTTGTGTTCCACACCATACATTTTTGTTTTTATCTTCAAAAAGACAATACACATTATTATTGGTTAACGATTTGCTTTTTTGATCAGACAAATATATTGTAGCTGTTTTTCTATCAGCCGATAAACAGCTAAGTCCGTAATTTGTAGCAATCCAAATTTTATCATCGTGCGAGCAAATAATATCATACGTCCAATCGCCAGAAATAGCTGGCTTTGTCAATGTTGAATAATTCTTAAACTGTTTCGTTTGAGTATTAAAACTTGTGATTCCTGCACCATGCGAGTTGAACCAAAGTATCCCATTTTTATCTTCAGCTATGGCACGTATATCGTTCGATCCTAAACCATTGTTTTCGGTTTTGATATAATGATTTTCAATTTTCCCATTTTTCTCTAATTGATATATTCCATCACGATAGGTTCCACACCAAATTCGTCCTTTCGAGTCCTCAAATAACGATAAAATGCAATCGCTTGATAATGCTTTTTGAGGTATGAAATAGTCGCCTGTAGCTGCTGATTTTTTGTATAGTCCACCACCATCTGTTCCTAACCAAATGCTATGATTTGAATCGTATAAAACAGCAGAAATGGTATTACTCGTCAAAAATGTACCTGCTTCAAAATTGGTGTTCATTACATCAAAAACGTGTTGAGATGTTGAATAGCAAATTCCATTTTTCTTATGGCCAAACCATAGGTTTTTGTTTGAGTCGATATAAGTGCAAACAATACTACAATTATCAATTAATCGAAAATAATTATTCTCAATAATTTGTATTGAATTTGTCGATTTATTGTAGAATCCCATGCCAACCTTATCAAGCAATACATTAATTCTACCATTCTTATCTTTATAAAAACCATTTATTCCTATTTGTTTAGTATTCGATATAATTGGAATTTGTTTAATAGAATTATCTTTAATTAAATACTGATAAACCGTTCCTTGTGATGTTCCAAGCCACAAAGTATCATTACTCGAAAATATGGAGTTTGCCAATTGACTTTGATCTTTTATCAAAATAGTAGAATAGGCTTGCAACTCTTTGAATTTCCCCGTTTGAGTTTGATAATTATAAATATATCCATCAATACAAAGCCAGATATTACCTCGTTTATCGAGGTACATTGTATGAATATATGCTTGTTTATTGTTTATTTTTGAGGGAACTGGAAGTGCATCGATTTTTAAACTACTAGCATCGATTTTGCAAATTGCCGATGGTGTCGAAAACCATACAGTATTACCTTGAACATGTATTTTTGTTATGTATTGATTTGGAATGTTTTTATATCCATTTTCAGGACTAAATCGATCAAAATTATTGTGCTGATTATTGTATCTAACTATTCCATAACTTGTAGCAACCCAAAGATTTCCAATAGAATCAACAGCTAAATCGAAAATCCTATTATGTGGTAGGCTATGAATGTCTGTTGCCGAATTTTTATATGTAATGATATGGGAACCATCGTATCTGCATAGTCCGTCATCAGTGGCAAACCAGTAAAATCCTTTCCCATCTTGAACAATTGCATTTACAACGCTATTGGGCATTCCCTCACTTGCAGAAATTGTTGTGAATCGACTTTGTTTTCCAATTGACTGAGAAAAACAAATTTGCCCTAAAAACATTAGGATTATTCCAATGGAAAAACGCTTGCAAAAAACGAAAAGTGTATCCTTCATTTGATTTGTATCTAGAATAAAACTAATCATACCAATTTCATCAAATTAAGTTTCTTTGTATGCAAATTAAATGAAGATTTTTAAGTGCATATTATCACCCCAATATGCTAAACAGAAAACATAAAGGTACTAATGCCATGAGAATAGCATGTGTAATTATAATTCCAAGATGTTAGATAATGGGTATTTGTTTCTGCTATTCCACAGATATAAAGTGTGTTTTGAATAGAGATTTACAATGATTCTAAGTCTTTTGCCGAAAACTGTTCGAATGTTGAAATGCATTTATGAGCATTTTTCAAGATGCTTGCATTTCCAACTCCTACCACAAACATTCCCGCATTTAAACCAGCTTCAACTCCCGAAAGTGCATCTTCAAATACTACGCAGTTTTCAGGTTTTGTTTCAGTAGCCTCTGCACCTTTTAAAAATACTTCAGGATTTGGTTTTGGTAACGAAACACTATTACCATCTACGATTGCATCAAAGTAATGTGCAACTCCAAGCTTTTCGAGAATAACTGGAGCATTTCGACTTGCCGAGCCAAGTGCAATTTTATATTCTTTTGCTTTTAATTCTTTTAAGAAATCCTCAACACCCGGTAAA
>Ga0302286_10000596_pt1 | contig 29302 bp, 22 predicted proteins | sample III_Fen_E2_3_FD_198765 | JGI IMG/M metagenome (GOLD analysis project Ga0302286, IMG submission 198765) | Peat permafrost microbial communities from Stordalen Mire near Abisko, Sweden - III_Fen_E2_3 | ecosystem: Environmental > Terrestrial > Soil > Wetlands > Permafrost | place: Sweden: Abisko...
GACCGGTAGTTGCTTTTACGACCGGAATCTTTGGCGGGGTTTTAACGAACTGGTTAATCAAAGAAAAGCCGGAGCCCGTTATAAATTCCAAATTTGCCGGAATACGTTTGGATGTTTCCTCAATTGGTAAACCTCCGGCTAATTGTGCCGCTGAAACATGTGATAGTACAACCACTTCTCCCAAACAATCTCATTCATTGATTCGGGCAGCGAATTATGCTTTTGTCGAATTGCTTCAGGATATTGCCAAATGGTTATTGCTTGGGTTTATGATTGCCGCATTAATTTCGATGCTTTTGCCGGATGGATTCTTTAGTCTGTTTAAGGGATATGGGTTGCTTGAAATTTTGATTGTTCTGGCAGTATCCGTACCGCTATATGTTTGTGCAACCGGATCAATACCTATTGCAGCAGTGCTTTTAATGAAAGGAGTTTCACCGGGGGCTGCCTTGGTGTTTATGATGGCCGGTCCGGCAACGAACGTGGCAACGATTACGGTACTTGGCAAAACAATGGGGAAGAAGTCGCTTCTCATTTATCTGGGATCAATTATTGGTGGTGCTATTTTCTGGGGATTGCTTGTTAATTGGCTGATTCCGGCTGATTTTATTTTGAGCAAAATGAATCATCTCATGGCACATGGCGAAGCTCATCAAATGATGCCTCAATGGGTTGGAATTACATCATCAGGTTTACTGTTTTCGGCTATTGTTTCAGGATATTTTATCGAACGAATTCAAAAACAAAAAAAGATGGGTAAAGAAACATTTCAAACGGTCAGGGTTGAAGGAATGACCTGCTCGCATTGCGAAGCAAGTGTTGTTCGTAATTTGATGAAATTGGAAGGCGTTGATGAAGTGGTTGCTGATAAAAATACCAATCAGGTAAAAATCAGAGCTGCGAGAATTAATCTGGTGGAAATAGAACGTATTGTTACAGGCTTGGGCTATCATTATAAAGGAGTGGTTTCTTAACATGGGTTTGCTTTTGCTTCCAGCCAGAAAATAAAATCAAACGAATTCAGTAATTGTTTTTCGAATGGATCTTCTTTTAGCAGATTTAGTTTCTCTATTTGTTTCTGAAGCGACTCCTGTTTTTTTTTCAAATTGGGTTCGTTGTTGTGCTGCTTGATGCTTTTTAGGATAAGTTCTTCACATTTAAATAGTTGGTTTCTTTTTTTTAGTTCACGTTCAAATGAACGTATTTCTGAATCAAGATAGTCGAAGTCTCCCAACTCAAAATGGATGAGAATGTTCAAAAAACGGATTGATTTTGTTTGAGGAATGTGGTTGAATGGTTTTCCAACATTGAGCATTGGACGGATTAGTTTTAGTGCCTTTTTGTATTCTTTATTCCAGAAATAAACGGTAGCCTGTTGCAGGATTATTTCGGCCTGAGAGATAAATGCCAGATTTACAAATTTCTCATTCCACTCGTTTTCGAAGTGCTGAAGATGAGCCAGTGCTTCCGGGAAACGATGTTGGTCGGTTAGAATCAGGCTTTCGAAAATAAAGACCGGATATTGTATATTGATTCTGGCTGAAGGATAATCTGGGATGAGTGCTTTCATTTTTTCGATGAAGAAGGGCATTTCGTTATAATGTCCAAACCATCGTAAATTATTCAGAATTCCTTTCAAATGATTCAGGTAAAAAAGAGGTGGATTTCCCCAAAGTTTTCGGTTATTCCCGAACAATTCGTTTAGTTCGTAATATACCTTTAAGCTCGATTTTGGATTGGCCATTTTCATAAAATAGGCCGATTGAAACAACAAATGTAGCTTTTGTGCTTCAAATGAATTCTTGTTTTGACCGGAGTTTGCTTGCAATTCGTTAAACGCAAGGTCGTTGAGTTTTTCTCTTTCAGCTTCATTCCGTACAGGCCCTTGTTTAATCTGCCTCATGGTGATCAGGTTATAGAGCCCGGTGTGGTTTTCTATGGAACGCTGTTGCCTGGATACCGATTCTATTTTTGCCTGTTTTTTGATGAGCGAATCCTCATCAAGTCCGTTAAATTCTTGTTGGTTATGGATTCTGATTTCGAGTCTGGCTAAAAGCAGAAAATGATTGAACAGCTCGAATTCAAGGGCAATTGCCATGTATTTTTTGATGAGTTGAAGGCTTTCGTCGAACAAGTTTCTTTTGAGTAAGAAACGAGCTTGTTGATATGCTTTTAATACCTGAAATTCGATTTCATTTTCAGTGTCCTTTGCCGAAAGTTTATCCAGAAGAATCTGGTAAAGATGATTGCAGGAAATCTCAAAACTGCCAGTTGGCCTGAGCTTCTTAAATTCCGATTTAATCACTTCTGTTTTTAATGACGATTTTTGTATGATCTGAAAAAGTAGCAGATAATCTTTATCGCCTTCATACATTTTAGTGCGAAGTCCAAAAAAACGTTTTTCGGCACAATCCATTGAATTGATTAAAACGATCAGACTGTCGAGTTTTGACATAAGAATGTTTTATAACAGGATTTGAATATGTTTCGATCAAAAATATAAATATTATTCATTAATTTATACTATAAAACATTGAAAATTAGTATTAATTGTTTGTTATTAGTATTAATTGTTTGAATTGTAATTATTAAAAAATGAAATTTTGTGTAGAAATAGTTGTACCAGATCATCTAAATTTGGTTTAAGTTTAAAAACAAGTTTATGAATCCAAAGAAAATACTGGTTGTTGGAAGTTCGAATACCGATATGGTAATTAAAACTCAAAATTTTCCTGCTCCGGGAGAAACGATACTGGGAGGGAAATTCTTGATGAATGCAGGAGGAAAAGGAGCGAATCAGGCTGTTGCTGCGGTACGTCTGGGTGGGATGGTCACTTTTGTTGGTAAGATTGGAGATGATATTTTTGGGAAGCAGGCTGTTCAGCAGCTTGAAGATGAGGGCATTAATGTTAATTTTGTTGCGGTAGATCCGGAGAATCCAAGTGGTGTTGCAATGATTACGGTTGACCGGAAAGGTGAAAATTCTATTGTTGTGGCTCCCGGATCGAATGGAACCCTGAGCTTTGATGATTTTGATAAGGCGGCCGGCGAACTTGATGATTCGGAGTATGTACTTATGCAACTTGAAACTCCGATACAGACGGTAGAATATATTGCACAGAAAGCAGTCGAAAAACATAAAAAAGTGGTTTTAAATCCGGCGCCGGCAGCTAAACTTTCGGATGAATTATTACAAAAATTATATCTCATTACGCCCAATGAAACAGAAGCAGAGCTGTTGACCGGAATTAAAGTTACTGATGAGCAGTCGGCATTAAAAGCAGCAACCGTACTTCACAGCAAAGGAGTTCAGATTGTAATTATAACGATGGGGTCAGCAGGGGCATTTTTACTGGAAAACGGAGTTGCCGGAATCATAAAGGCACCGAAGGTAGAGGCTGTTGATACGACAGCTGCCGGCGATACCTTTAATGGGGCATTAGTAGTAGCTATGTCTGAGGGAAAAACTGTTTCTGAATCTATAGTTTTTGCGAATAAGGCTGCTTCGATTTCGGTTACCCGAATAGGGGCTCAATCATCGGTTCCATTTCGAAAAGAATTAATAAGTTAAACCTACCAAATATATTAAACCATGAAAAAGACTTTTTTGATTTTAATTTTATCTATAATTGTTTCATCTACTGCTTTTTGTGTGAGTAAGAAAGCGCAGGAAAAGAAGACAATTTCAATCGAAGTATTGAAAGATAAGATTGCCGGTGGCTGGGCAGGAAAGATGCTTGGGGTAACCTATGGTGCACCTACCGAATTTAAAGCTCAGGGGAAAACCTATGATAATCCCATAAATTGGGTTCCTGCTGATGTGAAAGGATCAATCACTCAGGATGACATTTATGTCCAACTTACTTTTCTGATGACAATGGATAAATATGGGATTGATGCTCCAGCCAAACGATTTCAAGAGTTGTTTGCCAAAGCAGGGTATCATTTGTGGCACGCCAATGTTCAGTCGCGTAAAAACTATTTCGATAGTATTTTTCCTCCGCAATCGGGTCACCCTGCCTATAATCTTCACGCTGATGATATTGATTTTCAGATTGAAGCAGATTACATTGGGTTTATGTGTCCCGGAATGCCCAAAACGGCTAATCAAATAGCTGATAAGATTGGTCATATCATGAATTATGGCGATGGTGTATATGGTGGTGTATTTGTTGCCGCATTATACTCAGAAGCCTATTTTGACAATGATATTCGCAAAATTATCGAGAAAGCTTTGCACAGCATTCCGGCAGAGAGCGATTATGCAAAAATTGTAAAAGATGTGATTTTGTTACATCAGCATTATCCAACGGATTGGAGAGCCGCATGGAACGAATTGGAAGCAAAATGGGGAAAAGTTCAGATTTGTGAGGCTGGTTCGAAATACAATATTGATGCTAAACTTAATGGTGCTTATATTGTGATGGGCTTGTTGTACGGAGACGGTGATCCTGCTAAAACGATGGAAATATCGACCCGTTGTGGACAGGATTCGGATTGCAATCCTTCCAATGCAATGGCTGTTCTTGGCGTGATTAAAGGATTGAGCGGATTGCCTAAAGATTATCAGGAAGCTGTAAAAGCTATCGGTGACTCCGTGTTTATTAATACCAGTTATTCGTACAATAAAGCGGTTGATAGAACGGTGGAATATGCTAAAACTCTTGCAACTAAAAATGGTGGAGAAGTCGTCGGTAACGAATTGAAAATTAAAGTTCAGCAACCGAAGGCATTTCCTCTTGAGATTGCTTTCCCTAAGCTTGTTTTCGACAAAAAAGTTAATGTCTTTGCGAATAATGAAGGCTGGACAATGAAAGGAAAATGGTCTGATTTTAAAACTAATAAAGCTAAATTTAGTGGTACTGCAGGTGATGAGATTAGTTTTTCATTTGAAGGTACGGGAGTTTCGTTAGTTGGTAACTGGCTTAAAGATGGTGGTAAAGCAGATGTTTATGTGGATGGAAAAATGAAACGCACCATTGATTGTTATTTTTACTTTTCGAAACAGGAGCATCAGAATATGAATTTGTATCACCTAGTTAATCTTCCGAAAGGGAAACACACAATCAGGGTGGTTGTGAAAGGAGAAAAGCGTCCGGAATCTGCCGGAACAAATGTGTATATTTCAGAAGCTGTTGTATTTAAAACGGCAGATAAGATTAATGAAAAATATAGGTTTTCATTTCAGAAATAGATTCTTTTAAATGGGAGATTATTCTCTAATGTTATACTTGTTATGAAACAACTAACTACATTAACCTTGATTTTTTGTCTGTCATTTGGAGTTTGGTCTGCAAGTTTTGCAAAAGATCCGGTAAAACCAGTTAAGGTTATTTTTGATACCGACATGGGACCTGATTTTGATGATGTTGGTGCTATTACCATTCTTCATGCACTGGCTGCTAAGGGCGAGTGCGAGATTTTGGCAACGGTAGCCAGCGATGCTTATCCATATATTGCTCCAACGCTGGAAGTCTTCAACCGTTATTTTCAGAACCCGAATATTCCGGTTGGTAGTCCAGGAGTGGATGCTCCGAATTTTTCCTGTCCAAATCACTGGAACGATTCATTGGTTGTCAAGTATCTGCCAAAAGTGAAAACTAATGCTGATTATCCTTCGGCAGTTGAGGTTTATCGGAAAGTTTTGTCAGCACAGAAAGATCAAAGTGTAGTGATCGTAACCGTAGGATTCTTAACTAATTTGGCAGATTTGCTAAAATCAGGTCCTGATAAATATAGTTCTCTTGGAGGGAAAGAACTGGTTGCTAAAAAAGTGAAGAAATGGGTGGCTATGGCTGGGATCTTTCCTTCGGGCAAAGAATTTAATGTCATTAAACACGCGCAGGCATCGGTTTACACGTTGAAAAACTGGCCAACCCCAGCTCTTTTTAGCGGATTCGAAATAGGGGATAAAATATTAACCGGGAATAAAGTTGCCAAACAAGGAACTAAAGGAAGTCCTGTTCAGTGGGCGTATCAATATTGTCTTTCAACCTATGCAACTAAGCCATTGCGGAACAGAGAGTCATGGGATCATACCGCGGTTTTATGTGCAGTGCGCAATCCGGAGGATTATTTTTATGTGATTGGGAACGGTACATTCGAATGTAATTCAGATGGTTCAAATACCTGGAATGCAGACAAAAATTCGAATCATTCCTTTTTAGTGCACAAATATCCTTATCAGAAGATCGCTGGTATTCTCGACGATTTGATGATCTACGAACCTAAAAAATAAATCATTTTAACAACCTTAATTTATCATCATGTATATTGTAAGTTCTTATTTTCTGGCAGTAATTCTTTGTTTTGTGACCATGTTGTGTTGGGGGTCATGGGCTAATACCCAGAAGCTAGCTCAAAAATCATGGCGTTTCGAACTCTTTTATTGGGATTATGTAATTGGTATTTTGTTGATGTCTCTGTTGTTTTCGTTTACACTGGGCAGTGTCGGAGAACAGGGGCGTGGTTTCATGGCAGACATTAGTCAGGCGCAGATGAGTAATATAGGCAATGCTTTGTTGGGAGGGATTATTTTTAATGCGGCCAATATTCTGGTGGCAGCCGCTATTTCCATTGCCGGGATGTCTGTAGCTTTTCCGGTTGGTATTGGTATTGCATTGGCTTTGGGAGTCTTGGTTAACTATTTTGCTAAACCGCAGGGAAATGCATTTTGGCTTTTCTTTGGTGTTATCTTGATTACCCTTGCTATTGTATTTGATGCTATTGCTTATCGTAAAAAATCATCTCAGTCACAGAAGGTTCCAACTAAAGGAATTGTTTTGTCGGTTGTTGGAGGTGTTTTGATGGCTTTGTTCTACCGATTTGTAGCTAGTTCGATGGTTACGAATTTTGAACAACCGGAGGCTGGATTTCTTACTCCGTACACAGCGGTCTTCATTTTTGCAGTTGGAATTCTAATCAGTAATTTCGTTTTCAATACGTTGCTGATGAAAAAACCATTTGAAGGAACTCCTGTGTCTTATTCACAGTACTTTAAAGGAAGTTTGAAAGAACATATGACTGGTGTATTTGGTGGAGCTATCTGGTGTATTGGAATGACTTTCAGTATCATTGCAGCAGGAAAGGCTGGTTTTGCTATTTCGTATGGGTTAGGACAAGGCGCTACTTTAGTTGCTGCATTATGGGGCGTATTTATCTGGAAAGAATTTAAAGGAACGAAAGGTACATCAGCTTTACTGACAACTATGTTTGTTTTATTTCTTGCTGGTTTGGGAATGCTCATTTATGCAGGTTTATAATTGTTAAAAACTGTTGAAATATTTATGGTTATCTGGAATTCGAATTTTAACTAAATAAGTATCTTTGTTTCCAAGTAGATGGTTTACTAGACCGATCTTTGTTGTTTAGGGGAGTGTGATAATCAAATAAGGAAACAATGGAAGGATTAAAGGTTTTATTAGCCGAGGATAATATAGTTAACCAAAAAGTAGCAACTTTTATGTTTGCTAGACTGGGGGTTTTGTTTGATATAGCCTCTAATGGACAAGAGGCGTTTGAAATGTATCAGCAGAAACAATATGATCTGATTTTGATGGATATGCAGATGCCTGTCATGGATGGACTTGAAGCAACGCGCAAAATACGTTCATTTGAAGAAGAATTAACTCATTCGCATAAAGCTTTTATTGTGGCACTAACTGCAAACGATATTTCAGAAAAGAAACAAGATTGTATTGATGCCGGGATGGACGATTTTATGGGAAAACCTTTTCAGGAAGATATTCTTCGGGATCTATTTTCCCGAAAATATAATTGATCGGCCTAGCAATTTAACAAATTGCATTTTTTATATGGTGACAACTAAAGCACCGTGAAAAGATTGCGATGATCAACCGATCATCGCAATCTTTGTTTTTAAGATTTCTCAATTCTATTGCAAATGAAACTTCAATATGCGATAGTCCAATCTCATTCTTTATTTAGTTTTAGATTGATAAGGTGTTGATATCTAGATGTTTTTCGATCTATTATGGTGAGCCTTATTTTTTGCTTTTTGTTAATGAATCTTACTATTTAGAACCTGATTAAATATTGTATCGTGTTGTTTTACTGATCGATCCTTAATACATTTACGACAAACAATTTTAAGCAGAAACAATGAGACGATTATTTTTATTGGTGATATTAATTGCTTGTTTGTCAGTAGAGTCAAATGCACAGGAGGCAACACAATGGCGAGGTGTAAATTCTTCCGGAATTTATTCGGTCGATAAATTACTTCCTTCATGGCCCGTTGAAGGGCTGCAGGTTTTATGGTCGTACGATGCTTTAGGACAAGGATTTTCGTCTCCGGTCTTTGCCAACGATAAAATCTATGTCAATGGGATGGTTGAAGGACAAGCTGTACTATTCGTTCTTGATCAGAAAGGAAAAGAACTTCAGCAGTTTAAATACGGGAAAGAATTTGATAACAGTTTCCCTGGAGTTCGTTCAACTCCAACGATTGTTGGCGAATTAGCCTATTTGCTGACTGGTCATGGGAAATTGACTTGTATGGATTTAAAAACCGGAAAACCCTTGTGGATAAAAGATTTGTTTACTCAGTTTGATGGTGGAAATATTACCTGGGGGGTAACTGAAACATTGCTTGTTGATGGAGATCGAATCTTCTGTACCCCAGGCGGGCAAACAAATAATGTAGTTGCATTGAATCGGGCAACTGGTGAAACGATCTGGAGTTGTGCCGGGTTGAGCGAATTGTCGGCCTACTGTACTCCACAATTAATAAAATTACCAACCCGTCAGTTGTTGGTGACGCATACTGCGGGCCATGTTTTAGGAATTGATGCGAATGATGGAAAACTGCTGTGGAGTTTTGAGCATCCGAATCAATGGTCGGTACATCCAAATACTCCTATTTATTCTGATGGCCAATTATTTGTTTTTAGTGGATACAAGCAGGGAGGCGAAATGCTGAAACTCAGTGATGACGGAAGCTCTGTTACCAAACTATGGGAGGTCAAAAGCTTTGATTCAAGAATGGGAGCTGCAGTTTTGATCAATGGTTATCTGTATGGTTCTGGTGATAGTGATCGGAGCTGGCAGTGCATTGACTGGAAAACCGGAGACCGGAAATATTCATCTACCGAAGTAGGGAAAGGTGCCGTCATAGCTGTCAATAATAATCTGATTGGTTATTCAGAAAAAGGTGAATTATTTATGGCCGAGGCTAATCCTGCCGGTTTTCAAATAATCAGCAAGACAAAGGTAACTCTGGGAAATGAACCGCATTGGGCTCATCCGGTTGTTCATAACGGCATTTTATATGTTCGCCATGGAAACTCGTTGATAGCCTATCAAATATCAGAATAAAAGAATCGTTATTATCAGTCGTAGTTTGCAGTGAATCTTAGAATAGGAAACTGCAGGAATGAATTAACCGAAACCAATTAACCGATGAAATTACTAAATCTAACTATTGTATTATTTTTTATTGGATTAGTCACATTTGCCCAACCGATACAATGGCGGGGGCCTAAACGAGATGGTAAGTTTACTGAGACAGGATTGCTTCAGAACTGGCCGGATGGTGGACCTCAATTACTCCTGAAAGTAGAAGGAATAGGCAAAGGCTTTTCGTCTGTTGTCGCTTCTGATCAATACATTTTTGCTACAGGAATGATTGATACACTTGATTATTTGTCGTGTATTACTTTGGATGGAAAGATTAAGTGGAAAGTTCCGTATGGCCGCTCCTGGGTGAAATCGTTTCCGGATACCCGAAGTACACCGACCATTGAAGAGGATCGAATCTATATTATTAGCGGTACCGGAGAACTGGTATGTCTTAATGTTGCTGATGGTGTCATTCGCTGGAAAGTAAATGTTGACAAAGATTACCATTCGGAATGGCATATTTGGGGAGTATCGGAGTCTCCGCTGATTGTGGATGATAAAGTGATCTGTACTCCTGGAGGTGCTCAAACATCTGTTGTCGCATTTGATAAAATGACCGGAAAACTTATCTGGCAAAGTGAATCGGTTGGTGGTCCACGTTCGTATGCATCACCTACCATTTATGAATATAAAAATTTCAGGTATATTCTGGCTGTTACCGGAACGCATTTAGTTGCACTTGAACCAGCTTCCGGGAAAGTAGTATGGACTTTCAAATATTACGATGGTACAAAATGGGAACAGCCGGGCCTAATCTGGGCCAATACACCTACCTTTAAAGGACGGGATATTTTTCTTTCGATGGGATATGATTACCGGAATGTGATGATTGAAATGAGCGAAGATGGTTCTTCGGTTAAAGAAAAATGGAGCAATTTGATATTGGATAATCATCATCATGGTCTGATTGAGCTTGATGGATTTATTTATGGATCGAACTGGGAAAGTAACAGTAAAGGGAAATGGGTGTGTTTGGATTGGGAAACCGGCGAGCTTAAATACGAAACCGACTGGATCACAAAAGGAGCCTTGGTCTATGCGGATGGTCTGTTCTATATTCTGGAGGAAAAAACCGGAACGGTTGGACTTGTAAAACCATCTCCGACTGGTTTTGATGTCATTAGTTCCTTTAAATTGCAAGGGGGAAGTGGTCCTTTCTGGGCTCATCCGTTTATTGCAAACGGTAAATTGTATTTGCGTCACGGTGATGTATTGTTTGTTTACAGCATTAAAGCATAATTCAATCAATTAGTTAGCATGAGATTTTTCGCTAGTTTATTTTTTTTTCTTGCCAGTATTTCTGGTCTTTGTGCTCAGGATCTGGTTGAGTGGAGAGGACCCAATCGTACGGGTATTTATCTGGATAAAAATTTGATGAAGAGCTGGCCGGGAAATGGGCCAAAGCTTTTTTTAGAAGTAAATAACATTGGAAATGGGTATTCATCTCCGGTAGTTTACAAAAATACCATCTATGTCACCGGTAGAAAAGATTCTCTCGATGTGGTTTCGGCATATGACTGGAACGGAAAAAAGAAATGGGAATCGGTTTATGGACATGCCTGGGCTCGTACATTTCCTGAAACGCGAAGTACCCCAACCATTGAGAATAACCGGATTTATCTGGCTAGTGGAATGGGGCAGGTGAGTTGTTTGGATGCTGTTTCCGGAAAGCTGTTATGGACTGCCGATGCTCAGAAAAATTATAAAGGTGAAAGTCATAACTGGGGAATTGCAGAATCTGTTGCAATTTCCGATAAAGCCGTATTCTATGTAACCGGAGGCGAAGAAACATCGGTCGTTGCATTGAATAAAACGGATGGAAAATTACTTTGGAAAACCCGGAGTCTTGGAGGAACCAGAGCTTATGCATCTTCGGTAATCATAGAAAAAGCAGGGCTTCGTATGTTGCTGGCTCAAACAGCTAATGATTTGATGGCTATTAATATCGAAAATGGTGAAATAATCTGGAGCTACAATTTAGTTCAGCATCATGCCGGACAAATGGGGAAAGGAGCCAATACGAATACTCCGCTGTTTTATAACGATGAGATATTTATCACCAGTGGATATGATCACCCTGCTTTATTGTTAAGTCTTGCTGCTGATGGTCGTTCGGTTTCGCTCAAATGGACGAATCCTGATTTTGACAGTCATATGGGAGGTGCGGTGAAGATTGGAAATTATGTTTATGGATCGAATTGGATCAACAATGGAAAAGGAAATTGGATCTGTGTTGACTGGAATACCGGAAAGACAATGTATGATACCAATTGGTTCAATAAAGGTTCAATTATTTCAGCCGATGGTGGGCTATATTGCTACGAAGAAAAAACCGGAAATGTAGCTTTGGTAAAGCCAAATCCGGAGAAATTTGAAGTGATAAGTTCGTTTAAAATTGAAAAAGGAACTGGCCCTCATTGGGCGCATCCTGCTATTTATGATGGTAAATTATTGATTCGTCATGGTGAATGCTTGATGGTGTATGACCTAAAGAAGTAAAAAAAAATCTTGGAAAAGAATCTCAAATATATTCTGGTATCAGTTGTCGTGCTGATGATGGCTCTGCTTTTGGTGTGGATGCTACATGATCCGACTCGTCAATTCGTTGAAAGTGTTCCCGGAGGTGATAATCGGGGAGCTGATTCAACTGCGGTTGGCGCTGCGGTGAAGATTGGTGAAAAATTTCAGCAATTTGGAACCTCATCATCGTCATTAAAAGGTACGTGGACTCGCTTTCGGGGAGCCGATTGTGATAATGTTATGAAAAATTCGGTTGCATTGAAAGATAGTTGGTCGGGCAATGAACCGGAGATAAAATGGTCGGTTGAGTTAGGGGAAGGTCATGCCGGACCTGCGATCTATGAAGGGAAAGTTTATGTAATGGACTACGATGAAGCTGGTCGGGAGGATGCTTTGAGATGTTTTTCGCTGGAAGATGGAAAAGAACTTTGGCGACGATCGTATGCTGTTAGTTTAAAGCGAAATCATGGAATGTCGCGCACGGTTCCTGCATTAACGGCTGATTATATTTTGACTGTAGGGCCTCGTTGTCATGTGATGTGTGTAAAGCGTGAAACCGGAGATTTACTTTGGGGACTTGATCTGGTTCAGCAATATCAAACCGAAGTGCCGTTGTGGTTTACCGGTCAGTGTCCGATGATTGACAACAATAAAGCTATTTTGGCTCCGGGAGGAAAAGCTTTGATGATTGCAGTGGATTGTGCAACTGGCAAAGTGCTATGGGAGACACCCAATCCGGGAAACCTGAAAATGTCGCATTCATCGATTATGCCATGGACGCTTGCTGGGAAAAAAATGTATGTATATAGTGCTGTTGGGGGAGTGGTAGGCGTTTCGGCAGAAGGAGCTGATGCCGGTAAAATTTTATGGCAGTCAACAGCATGGAATCATTCGGTAGTTGCTCCGGCTCCGGTTTGTTTCCTCGATGGAAAAATATTTTTGACTGCCGGTTATGGTGCCGGAAGTATGATGATTAAGGTTACTCCTTCGGGAGCCGAGTATAAAGTTGAGGTAGTGAAAGAGTATCATCCTAAAGAAGGATTGGCCTGTGAGCAGCAAACTCCGGTTATTTGGGATGGATTCATGTTTGGCATTGAGCCTAAAGATGCTGGTGCCTTGCGTAATCAATTGATTTGTGTGAGTCCCGATGATGTGACCAAAGTTCTGTGGACTTCGGGAAAGGAAAGCCGTTTTGGCCTTGGCCCTTATCTGATTGCAGACCGAAAAATGTTTATATTGAGCGATGATGGAACTCTGACAATAATCAAACCTGACAGTAAAAAGTATATTCAGCTGGCTCAGAAAAAGCTATTTGACGGGCAAGATGCCTGGGCGCCAATGGCTTTAGCTGATGGGTATCTGGTATTGCGAGATGCAAAAAAAATGTATGCCGTTAAAGTAGGGAAATAAGGGATGAACCGAAAACTGGTAAATATCGTGTTGATTGTTTTGGCTGTGGCTATTGTAGTCATCATTGCAAAAGATTTTGCCGGGAAACAGGCCGGAAAGAATATTGAAAATCCCTATGAATATACTATCGATGAATTCAGAAAGGTTGACTCTACCCAAATCTTGTTTGAAGAGAAAGTGCATTTCCCGGTAAAGCTTCATGACTGGGCAGGTATTTCGGTGTGCGATTCGACGATTTTAGTTGCCACGTACAATAAACTATTGAAATTTGATTATACAGGTAAACAGATCTCTACCGCAGAGCTAATTGATACTGCGACATGTCTGGCTGTTGATGAAAAACAACGAATCTGGATAGGCATGTGTCATTATGTGGCAAGTTATGATTGGAACGGGAATTTGCAAAAACGATGGAACTCTTTTGGTAAACGGGCAATATTTACGTCGATTGCAGTATCAGGTGAAAATGTTTATGTGGCTGATGCCGGTAATCGGGTGGTATATCATTGCAATGCCGAAGGTCAGCTTATTCAAAAGATAGGAGAAGAAGATCAACAGAAGGGTGTCCCAGGATTTGTTATTCCAAGTCCATATTTCGATGTGGCTACCGATGATGGCGGATTTCTATGGGCAGTGAATACAGGTCGTCATTCATTTGAAAATTACAACAGGGACGGTTCAATTCGGACAACATGGGGCGTAACCAGCTTTAAAATTGAAGGTTTTAGTGGTTGCTGCAACCCGGCACACATGGCTGTAATGGACGATAATTCGTTTATCACCAGCGAAAAAGGAATACCGCGTATAAAATGGTACGATCAACATGGAAAATTTATCGGAGTGGTAGCTCCTCCTGCATCTTTTGATGGTTCATTGGCTCCGGATATTGCGGTAGATCGGCAACATCGGGTGATTGCCCTTGATTTTGAAAGACAGCAGGTACGTATCTTTGAAAGGAAAAAATAATATGATGGATACAAAAAACGATCGAAGAGACTTTTTCCGAAAAGTAGCACAACTCACAATCTTATCCGCAATGATAGGCGGAACGGCTTGTCTGTTGAATGATAACCGGATACAAACATCGGGTTGCTCCGATAACCGTTTTTGCAGAAACTGTCGGAAATTAAACAATTGTTCGTTGGATCAGGCTAAAAAATACAAAGACGATGAGCGAAAAGAAAGAACCTAAAAGCATCGGACGCCGACGATTTATTCATCGGGGAATGCAAGTCGCATTTGCAGCGTCGTTGGGGGGAATTGCCGGACTTTCGCTTCTGAAATCGACAACCAAAAATATGGTTTGGCAGATCGATCCTTTCAAATGTGTGCAATGCGGACGTTGTGCCAACGAATGTGTAATGACCCCTTCGGCTGTAAAATGCGTACATGCCTATGCGCTTTGCGGATACTGCGATTTGTGTGGTGGTTACCTGAAGCCGGATTCAAATGCCCGCAGTACGGCTGCCGAAAACCAGCTTTGTCCAACAGCAGCCATCAAACGAAAATTCATCGAAGATCCGTATTACGAATATGAAATTGAGGAAGATTTATGCATCGGTTGTGCCAAATGTGTAGCCGGATGTACCTCATTCGGGAATGGATCGTTGCATTTGCAGATTCGTCAGGATCGTTGTAAAAACTGTAATGAATGTGCAATTGCGCGTATTTGTCCGGCTGATGCCATTCAACGGGTTCCGGCAGATACGCCTTATTTGATCAAGGGTGATTTTACCAAAGGAGGGAAAGGCAAGAAAGGATAAAAAAGCATAAATTAGTAAATGCTATTGTTATGTAAACTATGTTTAAGCTTACACGGACGGAATGGGAAACATTGAGGTGCAATTTTAGCACCTCAAACTCCAGAGGAGGAACACGGTATTTGCCGTTTGCATTTACTGAACAGGGTTTGGTGATGTTAAGTGGCATTCTTAATTCAGACATTGCAATTGAAACAAATACAATACGGAAATAGAACAGAAGCAGCGTAAACGCATAGGTTTTAAAAAAGATGAAATAGCCATAAGAGCAAAAGCTCATGCAAACCGAAAATGATCCGCCAGTTGGTAGATGGCTATTCCATGAGTACGAGCCTAACGTTCAATAAAATAACAACAATATATACGAATGAATAGACTAAAGAAATATTTTCTACTGATTTCAATACTGCTTTTTACAGCACTTCAGTCATTTGCATCCGAAGCGCAGCAACGGTTTCCGAAGCCGGAGTTTGCAACAGGTTATGCGCAGCCGAATACGACTGCACCTTCAGCCCGGCTGATGTTTCTGGAATATCTGGATGTAATGGTGCTGTTGGTTGTGTTGGTTCTGCTTAGCTGGCTGGTATTGAAAAAACGCTCCCGAAAAGGGGTATTTTGGACTTCGGTTTTTTCATTGCTATACTTTGGCTTTTATCGCGAGGGGTGCATCTGCTCAATTGGTGCTATTCAGAATATCGTGCTTGCGGTGGTCGATCCAACCTATGCTATTCCACTTACTGCTTTGTTGTTCTTTTTACTTCCACTGATATTTGCTCTCTTTGTAGGTCGTATTTTTTGTGCAGGAGCTTGCCCTTTGGGAGCAATTCAGGATTTAGTGGCTATTCGTCCGATAGAATTGCCCAAATGGATTCAGAAAGTACTGGGATTGATTCCATATTTATACCTTGGACTAGCTATTTTATATGTAGCGACCAAATCGGAGTTTATCATTTGCCGTTACGATCCGTTTGTTGGTTTATTTCGCTTTGATGCTCCTTTTCATATGCTGATTCTTGGGCTGTTGTTCCTGATTATTGGAGTGTTTGTTGCACGTCCGTATTGCAGATTTTTCTGTCCTTATGGGGTACTTCTGGGATGGATGTCGAAGTTTTCATCGAAGCACATGACTATTACACCAAAGGCTTGCATTCAATGTAAATTGTGCTCCAACTCATGCCCGTTTGGTGCTATTGAAGAGCCTGTGTCTGAGACCGGAAAACGTCGGACTCACGTGAACCGTTTGATGACTTTTTTTGTGCTTTTGCCATTATGGATTGGTATTGGAGGATTGGCAGGTTCTATGATGCACGTTCCGTTGTCGCGCTTTAATAAAACGGTCTATTTGGCCGAACAAATTGTAAAGCATCCGGAAGTAAAAAATGATTCCCGTAATATTGATGTTCGTACTTTTATGAGTTCAGGAGAAACCACAGAACAACTGGTTGCTGAGGCTGATCGCATTCGTCGTCAGTTCTATTGGGGTGGTTGGATTTTAGGTGGATTCATGGGATTGGTGATCGGATCCAGCCTGATTGGGTTATCTACTTTCCGTAAGCGAGAGACCTGGGAGCCCAACAAGACCCATTGCCTGAGCTGTGCAAGGTGCATGGATTATTGTCCGGTGAAGAAAGAATAATAAAATGATAATGAATAAATCAACGAATTCAAAAATTAAGCTGGCTCGCCAGATTGCCTGGGTTGCCGGAGCATTTGCCCTGATCATGGCCGTGTTGTTGATTGCCAATTTTGTTCAGACAAAGTTGAACAATCCGATTGATAATAAAACGATTCCGGAGTTGGTTAAGCGGCTGAGTCAAAGTCCTGATGATGATGCGTTAAAAGCAGAAATCAGGGCGTTTGACCTCATGGCACGTAAAGCTTACTTTACCAGTCAGTGGCAATTGCGAACAGGGTGTTACCTTATGTTTCTGGGGCTGATTATCTTTATTTTGGCGATTCGTTATGTGCTGTCGGTTAAGTCGAAACTAAATGAAATTGATAGCATTGAAAAAGTAAACGGACTGGATAAGCTGGTGGCTCAAAAGTGGATCATTTATGCAGGTTCAGGATTAATAGTGCTGGCTCTGGGTTCAGGATTTTTTGCATCCAATTCACTGAAAGATTATCAGGTGAATGAAAACCCAGCATCACTGGCAGATGCTCCAACTTCAAATGTTGTTTCAGCAACAGCAGGTCAGCCTGTTGCAGCAGCAGATAGTACTACTGCGCAGTCAAATGTCGCTGTAACGGATACGTCAAAAACGGTAACTGCACCAGTTGCTGTACTTGCAGGTTTCCCAACCAAAGCAGAGTTAAAAGCAAACTATCCGTTTTTCAGGGGAGCCGAAGGTATTGGGGTGGCTTACCAGAAAAATACACCAACCGAATGGAATGGAGCAGCTGGCCAAAATGTGCTTTGGAAAGTGAAAATACCCAAATCAGGCTTTAGTTCTCCAATTATCTGGGGTGATCAGTTGTTTGTCACAGGTGCTGATGCTCAGGCCAGGATGGTCTATTGTTACGATCGAAATACTGGGAAATTGCTTTGGGAGGCTGCTGCTGATAATATTGAAGGATCGCCGGCTAAAATGCCTAAAGTAACTGGTGATACCGGATTGGCAGCTCCAACGATGGCTACCGACGGACGTGCGGTGTTTGCCATTTTTGCAACTGGCGATGTCATTGCTCTTGATTTGAGTGGGAAACGATTGTGGGCACGTAATCTGGGCATTCCGGATAACCACTATGGACATGGCTCTTCTTTGATTATTTATAAAGATAAGTTGCTCGTTCAATATGATACCAATAAATCAGGGAAGCTATTGGCTTTGTCCACTCAAACCGGGGCAACTGTTTGGGAAACAGTTCGAAGTTCAAAAATTTCCTGGTCTTCGCCTATTTTGGTAAATACCGGAAAACGTATGGAATTGATATTGACCACCAATCCGAATGTCAATAGCTACGATCCGCAAACAGGTAAAGAACTTTGGAACGTAGCCTGCCTTTCCGGAGAAGTTGGCCCATCAGCAGGATATACCGAAGGGATGGTATTCGCTGCCAATGAATACGCCAAACTGGTAGGGATTAAAATTGGTGCTACTCCGGAAGTAGCATGGGAAGCCGATGAGTTTTTACCGGAAGTTTCGAGTCCGTTGGCTGTAAATAGCTTACTTTATGTGGCGACAACCTACGGTGTTTTGGCTTGCTATGATGCAAAATCCGGAGAAAAACTGTGGAGTCAGGAATATGGTGATTCCTTTTATGCTTCACCGGTTTATGCTGACGGAAAGGTTTACATCACTGATATGACCGGTAAGACACATGTTGTAAGGAATACGCGCGATTACCAATTGATTGGAACTTCGGAATTGGGCGAAAAGGCGGTTTGCTCTCCGGTCTTTCAGAATGGCCGGGTATATCTGAGAGGAATGAATAATTTGTATTGCATAGGGAAATAAAACAAAAAGGTGAGCGAATCAAAAAACATACAGCAAACAGTTGATCATATTATCGCAGAAAAAGGAACAGCCGCGCGGTCGGTGATCCCGATTTTGCAGGCGATTCAAAATGCGTTCAATTATCTTCCGGAGGAAGCTTTAAAATACGTGTGTGATAAAACTGAAATCACGCCTGAACAGATTGTTGGGGTCGCGTCGTTTTATTCGCAGTTTCGAATGCAACCGGTAGGAAAACATATCATCAAGGTATGCGTGGGAACAGCTTGTCATGTGAAAGGTTCCGGACAGGTTTATGATGCATTTCGTCGTCATTTTAAGTTGACTGGAAACGAAGAAACAGACGCATCGCGGACATACACCATTGAAAAGGTATCTTGTTTGGGCTGCTGTACATTGGCTCCGGTGGTTCAGATTGACGAGATCACTTATGGGCATGTGGCTTCTGATAAAATTGAAAATGTACTGGCCGATTTTGAGAATCATTCAGGAATGACAGGACCGAAAAAAGGTCTGTTCCGAAATTCAGACGGTTCGGCTATTCAGGGCGAAATTCGTATTGGATTAGGTTCATGCTGTGTGGCTTCGGGAAGCGAAGATGTAAAAAAAGCGGTAGAGGAAACGCTTGCAGATTCGGGAATAAAAATCAGCCTGAAAAATGTTGGATGTGTTGGGATGTGCCATCAGGTTCCTTTGGTTGAGGTTATTCCGCAAAATGAAAAATCGACTTTGTATGCAAAGGTAAAACCAGAAGAAATACAGGGGATTATCGCCAAACATTTTAAATCTCAAACTGTACTTGGAAAACTTAAAAACAAGGTGTATCGTTTTTTTGAACAGGTGCAGACCGATGCGGTTTGGGATGGTGTAAAACAATATTCGATTGATGCGCGGGAAAAGCAAGTATCTGATTTTCTGGATCGGCAAATTCCGATAGCAACGCAATACCGTGGAATTATCAATCCGCTGGATATTGAGGAATACAAGGCACACGAAGGATTTGCTGCTTTAAAAGTATGTTTGATGAAATGGTCGTCCGAAGAAATTATTAAGACCATTAAAGATAGCGGACTGCGAGGCCGGGGAGGGGCTGGGTTCCCAACCGGATTAAAGTGGAGTCTGGTTGCCGGAAATAAGTCGGAGATAAAATATCTGATATGTAACGGAGACGAAGGTGATCCCGGTGCTTTTATGGATCGGATGTTGCTCGAATCGTATCCCTACCGGGTGATTGAAGGTGCTGTTATTGCAGCGAAAGCTGTTGGTGCGACTCAAGGTTTTTTCTATATCCGGGCTGAATATCCGTTGGCTGTAAAACGCATTCAACAGGCTTTAATTAATTGTCGCGAAAATAATTACTTAGGTGAAAATATTCTGGGAAGTGGATTCTCGTTCGATATCTCTATTTATGAAGGAGCCGGAGCTTTTGTATGTGGCGAAGAGTCGGCATTGATTGCATCCATCGAAGGGGAGCGTGGATTCCCGCGTATTCGTCCGCCATTTCCGGCCGAATCAGGTTTGTGGGGAAAGCCAACCCTCATAAATAATACAGAAACCTATGCTCAGGTTTCGTATATTATCAGGGAAGGTTCTGAGCGTTTTGCTGAAATAGGAAAAGGCAGAAGCAAGGGAACAAAAGTTTTTGCTTTGGCCGGGAAAGTTAACCGCGGCGGACTTATTGAAGTGCCTATGGGAATCACTGTTCGGCAAATCGTGGAAGAAATTGGGGGTGGAGTGCAGAATGGGAAAAAATTCAAGGCGGTTCAGATTGGTGGCCCTTCCGGTGGTTGCATTCCTGCCGAATTATACGATACCCCAATTGATTACGAATCGTTGCAAGAGGTTGGTGCGATGATGGGATCCGGTGGATTGGTTGTTTTGGATGAAGACGATTGTATGGTGGATATTGCCCGCTATTTTTTGTCGTTTACACAAAACGAATCGTGCGGAAAATGTACCTTTTGCCGGGTTGGAACCAAACGAATGCTCGAAATATTAAATAAGATTACGTCAGGAAAAGGATCGGAAAGTGATTTGAATGAGTTGGAATATCTGGCCAGCTGGACCAAAAAGGGAAGTTTATGTGGATTGGGAAAATCGGCTCCGAATCCGGTATTGTCAACACTGAACTATTTCAGGGAAGAATATCTGGCACATATTAACGGCAAATGTCCTGCCGGAAAGTGTCAGAATCTTATCACGTATCAGATTAATGATTTGTGTATCGGCTGCACCAAATGTGCGCAAAAGTGCCCGACTGAAGCCATTTTGTTTAAGCCTCACGAAAAGCACGAAGTCATCACTGATCTTTGCATCAAATGTGATGCCTGTAAGCAGGTCTGCCCGGTTGATGCGGTGGAGGTGGTTTGAGTTGCGAGATTCGGGATTCGGGGTGCGAGATGCGGGTTACGGGTTGTTGGTCACTGATGTTAGTTCCGGGATTCGAGTTACGAGTTCCGGGTTGACGGTTGCTAAGATTGATGTTTTGATGATCGAATGGTTTTAAAATGAAGATATTGCAAAAAAATATTTTTTGATGATTACATTTATAGTTAAGTCTTTAACCCGTAACTTGAAATTTGTAACTCGCAACAATTCTAATAACTCGTAACAATTAAGGAGTATGAATAACTACAAAGATCTGGATATTTACAAGCTGGCGTATAAGTTGGCAATTGATGTTCATAAAATGACAATGACACTACCTAAATATGAGTTGTATGAGCAGGGAAGTCAGGTTCGGAGATCATCCAAAAGTATCAAAGACAATATTGCAGAAGGATTTGGGCGAAGAAGATACAACGATGAGTTTGTCCGATTTCTACTATTTGCTCATTCATCCTGCGATGAGGCTATTTCTCAGTTGACAATGATTAATGAATTATATTTTGAAAATAATGGGTTGAATGAGATGCTTGATGAATATGAGGTTTTAGGTGGAAAGATTAACAAATTCATTCGCTATGTGGAGGAAAACTGGAAATCATCGCATCCAAATAACCCGTAACCCGCAACCCGTAACAATTTTAAGAATGACAAAACTTACTATAGATAACCATTCCATCGAAGTATCTGCCGGAACTTCCGTTTGGCAGGCTGCACAGTCGGCAGGTATTGATATTCCTACGATGTGTTTTAAGGAAGGAATCGAACATTTCACGTCTTGTATGATTTGTTTGGTGAAAGATGCGAAGAACGGACGCTTTTTTGCATCGTGTTCTACTCCTGTTTCCGAAGGTATGACGGTTATTACCAATGATGAAGAAACGCTTGAATCACGACGTGCTGCATTGGAATTGTTGTTAAGCGAACATGTGGGCGATTGCGAAGCTCCCTGTCAGATGGTTTGTCCGGCTCACATGAATATTCCATTGATGAATCGATTGATTGCCAAAGGTGATTTTGCCAAAGCGTTGGAGGTGGTCAAACAGGATATTGCATTACCTTCTATTCTCGGACGTATTTGTCCTGCTCCGTGCGAAGGTGCTTGTCGTCGTAAGCAGGTGGATGAAGCCGTTGCGATTTGTGCGCTGAAACGAATTGTAGGTGATGATGATTTAACTGGCGGAAATCCGTATCAACCGCATATGGAAGTATCTTCGGGTAAAAAAATAGCCATTATTGGAGCAGGTCCTGCTGGTTTGTCAGTAGCTTATTATTTGCAGATCAAAGGTCATCAATCGGTGATTTTTGAAAAAAACAATCTGGCAGGTGGCGAATTACTGCATATTGATCCGGAGATTTTACCCGCAAATAGTGTTGCTCAGGAAGTTGTCCGAATACAGTCAACTGGTGTTCAAATTTGCTTAAATGAGGAGATCACCAATAGCCGCTTTGTCGATCTTCAAAAAGAATATGATGCTGTTGTTGTTGCTGTCGGGACTATAAAAGAAGATTTGCTGTTTGGTCTGGAAACCCAAAAATCAGGTCTGGCTGTTGATCCCCAAACGTTCCAGACTTCTTTGCCCGGAGTTTTTGCAATTGGAAATTCGCTTCGGACATCCAAACTGGCTGTTCGTTCAGTGGGGCAGGGCAAAGAGCTTGCTTCAATTGTTGATCGTTTTTTGAGGACAAAAAAAATCTGCAAAAATACAGAGCGTTTTAGTTCCCGGTTCGGACGATTGGCAGAATCCGAATTTGTGCAGTATTTAAAGGAGTCCGAAACGTCTCCGCGGCAGAATGCGGCGAATTCGGGATTTACTCGTGATGCGGCTGTTTTAGAAGCCAAACGTTGTATGCATTGCGATTGCCGCAGTCCGAAATCTTGTGTTTTACGTGAATTGTCTGATCGCTATCAGGCATCTCAAAAACGGTTTAGTGGTGGGGAACGTAAGCCAGTTGTGAAATTTGTTCATCGCGAAGGGATTGTTTACGAAGCCAATAAGTGTATAAAATGCGGTATCTGCGTCCGGTTGACCCGGCAATATCAGGAAGAATTTGGCTTTACGTTTATTGGTCGGGGATTTGATGTGCGAGTTGGTGTTCCGTTCAATGAAAGTGTTCAGAAGGGACTTGAGAAAACCTCCGTGATAGTTGCAGAAGCTTGTCCAACAGGAGCATTGGCTCTGTTTGGAGCGGAGGAGCAATTGGGTTAGCATCATCGTGCATCGTAAATCTCGCAGAATTTTTATTTAGGAATATTTAACGTCCGGGAAAGAACTTTGATGTGTAAAATGTGTTGATTTGCACATTAATTTAGCATTGAAATCTTAATCAGGGTATTTTATGGAAACGTCGAATAAACCAATCTTTTACTCAACAAATGCATCGAGATGGAAACGCTTTTTATGGGTGGTTAAGATCCTATCTGTATTTCTGTTCATAGGAGTTGGTTGTGTCCTGTTTTCGCTGTTTCACAAACAGGTTTTTAGACTTCCATCGTTACGGGAGCATCTCATGCTTTCTCAAAATGAAAGTTTAAAATACAATAGTGCAGACTTGCAGGCAAAAGAAAGTCAACATTTTAAAAAATTAGCTCAGGAGGCCAGAACAAAAAAAGAACATAACTTTTACAAAAGAGATAAAGTGATTCCGGGACAGGTGAAAAAGTATTCTCCGGTACGTGCAGGCTTTTATGTGAACTGGGATATTCAAGCGAAATATTCACTGGAGAAGAACGCTTCGAAAATGAATATGGTTCTTCCGGAATGGCTTTTTGTTCAGGATACTTCTGATGTTGTATCGGTCGATATTGATCAGTCTGCTCTTGATATCATGCATCGAAATCACATTGCGGTTGTCCCCATGTTGTCGAATTATTTCAAAAATGTCTGGAATGGTAAAAATGTACATCGTATCATTTCTTCTCCGGAACGACGGACTAAGCTAATAAACAGTTTACTGGTTGTTCTTGCCAAGTATCAGTTTAATGGAGTAAATATTGACTTTGAGGAGTTGACTTTAGAAAAGACTGATGAGAATCTGATTCAATTCATGAAGGAGTTATACTCACAATTGAATAGTAGGGGATATCTTGTTACTCAGGATATCGCTCCGTTTAATGAGGATTATAATGTTGAGGAACTTTCTAAATACAACGATTTTCTATTTTTAATGGGTTATGATCAACATAGTTCAACATCGAGTGCTGGCTCTGTTGCTGCACAATCCTGGGTGGAAGCAGGGTTAGGCGATTTGTGTAAGAAGGTTCCTTCGGATAAGGTCGTTCTTTGTATTGCAGCTTTTGGGTACGATTGGCAGGATGGTTTCCAGGGAGAAGATGTGACTTATCAGGAGGCTATCTCAACGGCATTAGAGAGTGAAGGAAAAGTGAAATTTGATAACAATACCTATAATCTTGATTATACCTATTACGACGATAACGATAAGGTACATCGCGTATATTTTGCCGATGCTGCAACAAATTTTAATGCTTTACGCACCGCCTCCGATTTTGAAACTTCAGGTGTAGCAATTTGGCGGCTTGGTTCAGAAGATCCCAGGTTATGGTCGTTTTATAATCAGGATATGTCGGTGGAGGCATTAAAGAAAAATTCGTTTGATGAGAATATATTGGAGCAGGAACAGTCATCCGGGAGTGTTGATTATGTTGGGGCTGGTGAGGTTCTGAATGTTGTTTCTATTCCTCATCCCGGGAAATTCAAGATTCAATATAACAAGACTGAAAATCTGGTTGCTGAAGAAGAATATATCAGCTTGCCAAGTTCCTATGTAATTAATAAAGCCGGAGAAAAACATGGAAAAATTGTTCTGACTTTTGATGATGGGCCTAGCGAAAAATATACTTCGCGTATTTTGGATATTTTGAGCAGATACAAAGTTCCCGCTGTTTTTTTTCTAACCGGTATTAACGCGGAGCAAAATCTACCATTGGTTCAACGTATATATCGGGAAGGACATGAAATTGGAAACCATACCTTTCTTCATCCAAATCTCGAACTGGTTTCTGCTGATCGATTGAAACTGGAACTTCGCTCAACTGGTTATGTTATTGAGGGGATAACAGGCCATGCAACGATGTTGTTTCGTCCGCCGTACGATATTGATGCTGAACCAACAAGTCCTGCACAGATAGCTCCTATCTATACGGCACGGCAAGAGGGGTATTTAACTATTGGTTCGTCGATTGATCCGCAGGACTGGCAGGAAGGAGTTTCTTCGGATACTATTGTTGCGAGAGCCACCGGGCAACATGCATTGGGAAATATAATCTTGTTACATGATGCTGGAGGAGTGCGGGCTTCAACTGTTGATGCCTTACCCCGGATTATTGAGTATTACCAAAGTCATGGATATCAGTTCGTGAGTTTAGCCCATCTGATGGATAAAAAACGGGATGATATCATGCCCAGAGCGGTTGGCTCATTTGATAATTATCTTGAATCAGCTGATGCTACCGTTATTCAGGTTGGTTATTATTTTAACCGGATTGTTTCGGCTATTTTCTTCCTGGCGATGATTCTTTCGATATTGAAGATAATGGCCATCGCAATATTGGCAATTCGGCAACGACGATTTTCGAGAAGATCGGTTAATATACCGCCTCGTGGAAATTATAAGGTGAGTATCATTGTTCCTGGCTATAACGAAGAAATTACAGCACCCAAGACAGTCGAAAATTTGCTTCGTTCGGATTATCCTGATCTGGAAATTGTTTTTGTCGATGATGGCTCAACGGATAATACGTATAAGAATATTGAATCCCAATATGGTGGTCTTCCGAATGTGAAAGTTTTAACTAAGCCAAACGGAGGAAAGGCTTCTGCTTTAAACTATGGAATTGGTATTGCTTCAGGTGATATTTTGGTGTGTATCGATGCTGATACGGTGCTTAGTCCGGATGCTGTTTCCAAAATGGTGGCTTATTTTGATAATCCGGAAGTGGCTGCTGTTGCCGGGAATGTAAAAGTGGGGAATCGAAAAAATCTGTTGTCTCGCTGGCAATCTATTGAATACATTACCAGCCAGAATTTTGATCGGCGTGCATTTGATGCTCTGAATGCGATTATGGTTATTCCGGGAGCCATTGGGGCGTTTCGACGAGATGCTGTTATTAAAGTTGGAATGTTTACAACAGATACCCTTGCTGAAGATTGCGATCTGACTCTACGGTTACTGGATGCCGGCTATCGGGTTCGTACCTGTAATGAAGCCCTCGCTTATACGGAAGTCCCGGAAGTCCTTCCAATGTTGTTGAAACAACGTTTCCGCTGGACTTTTGGAATCATGCAGGCTTTCTGGAAGCATAGGGGAAATATGTTTGTTCGCCGTAATCCTAATCTGGGATGGGTGGTATTACCCAATATGCTGGTGTTCCAGCTTATTTTACCATTATTATCCCCTTTGGTTGATCTTACTTTGCTTGTTTCATTGCTTATGCCCAAAGGAGGAATAATTGCAGCACTTTATTTTGGTTATTATTTTCTGGATTTATGTATCTCTGCGCTGGCCTTCCATTTTGATGGAGAGAAATTTACCTTACGCGAAGCTATTAATCTATTTTTGCAACGGATCATTTATCGCCAATTGCTGTGGTATGTTCTGGTGAAAGGTTATCTGCGGGCAATGAAAGGTGAACTTGCGTCCTGGGGAGTATTAAAAAGGACTGGAAATGTGGATACGGTATAAGACTGTGATGCGAAATATTGTAGCGTGTGCGAATGTTATACACTGATGTTTAGAGAGGAAGAACAAATATTACCTGAGAATATTTGCCTTCCAAACATCTTCTTACTATATCTTTTTAGCGTTTTGCCGGTTGATAAAGTTTCTTCGGGCCACTTTGGGGTCAACGTCAAAGGTGGTATAGATCGTAGTTTTCACATCAATAACAACAGCCTGCATTTTTGTCAAATTAGGTGAAATGATTGTGTTCTGTTTCTTTTCGTACATAAAACTGTTTCCTCTCTTTTTGTGTGAATTTATTCATCTCGCTTTACCGCATGAATCGAATCAAATATAGTCAAAAATACGATGCGCCTGATTTTTAATGTGATAATAAAATTGATTGGGAGTAAAATTTAATCTTGAAATATTTTATTTAGTCTGGCAGCATGGTTCGTTTCCTTCAAAGTCTTTGGTATTTTTATAGCTTTGAATCGAAGTCCAAAATAGTTTTTTGTATGCGTATATATCAATTTTTCCTTTTTTCTCTTTTTTATCTGTTTGTCATCAATTCTGTGACTGCCCAACAAACATGGTCTGTTTTCAGAGGAAATCAGCAACTCACAGGAGCTGTTATTGCAAGTATTCCGGATAAACCTAAGCTTTTGTCTTCTTACCAAACAGGTGACGATATTAAATCTTCGCCGGTAATTTCCGGACAAACGATCTTTTGCGGATCAACCGATGGAACAATGTATGCCATAGGAATGGATGGCAAACTAAAATGGAAGTTTGTATCCGGGAATTCGATTGAAGCTCCGGCTCTGGCTTTGGATGGTTCTGTTTTCTTTGGTTCGCTTGATGGCTGGTTTTTCAGACTGGACGAGAAATCCGGAAAACAAATATGGAAATACAAAACGGATAACCAGATTATGGGCTCGGCCAATTGGCTGAAAGTAGGAACGCAAATTCGCTTGTTTGTTGGTAGTTACGATTATAATCTGCACTGTGTGGGTTTCGACAAAGGCGATAGCCTCTGGCGGTACGAATCGGATAATTACATCAATGGAGCACCGGCCCTTTATGGTAAGACTGCCGTATTTGGTGGTTGCGATGGCTTTGTACATCTGGTAAATATTGAAACCGGTAAGGTGCAAAAGAAGATTAAACTTGAAACGTATGTAGCTTCATCTCCGGTAATCGATGGGAAACATGCTTATGTGGGCGACTATGAAGGACGTTTCTTTTGTGTTGATCTGGAAGCCGGGAAAATTGTCTGGACATACGACGATAAGGAGAAAAATCTTCCATTTATTGCTTCTCCGGCGTTGAGCGGAAACCTGATTGTAATAGGGAATCAGGACAAGTTTATCTATTGTTTCGATAAAAATACGGGTAAAGTGGTGTGGAAAGTGAAAACCAGTAATCGGGTAGAGTCATCATCGGTAATTGTTTCCGGGAAAGTCGTAACCGGAACAATGGATGGTATGTTGTATATTCACGATCTGAAAACCGGAGTAGAGCTTTGGAAATATGAGCTGGGTAGTCCTATTGTTGGCAGTCCGGCTGTTGTTTCGGGCAAAATTGTAGTTGGTGCCGGCGACGGACGAATCTATGTGTTTGGATAGAAGTATCTCAAAAATAAACTATGCATCTTAAACTCGAAAAAATAAGCAAGTCCTATTCCAGTGATCGGGTGATTCTAGATCAGATTGATTTGGAAGTTCAGGCTGGCGAAAGGATTGCTATTGTCGGGCCTTCGGGCTCAGGAAAAACTACCTTGCTGAATTTGATTGGTACGCTTGATCGCCCTGATTCCGGAAATCTGATTTTTGATGGGCAAGAGCTAGCGACCTTGAACGACAATCAACTGGCACAGTTCCGTAACCGAAAAATTGGGTTCGTGTTTCAGATGCATCATCTGTTGTCTCAACTCAGTTTGTTTGAAAATGTGCTTTTACCAACACTCACAGACAAGAGTCTTCAGGGAAAAGAAACGCTGGAGCGTGCACAAAAGCTGATTGACCGAATGGGATTGGCAGAGGTATCACATCAAAAACCGTCGGAACTTTCGGGTGGCGAATGTCAGCGAACTGCCGTTGCTCGTGCATTGATTAATCGTCCGACTTTGTTGCTGGCCGATGAACCGACCGGTGCGCTTGATCAAAAATCGGCTTTTAATCTGACCGATTTGTTGATCGAACTCAATCAGGAAGAAGGCGTTGCGCTAATTGTTGTTACTCATTCGATGGATGTTGCCCGCAAGATGAATCGGATTTATAAAATTGAAAACGGGAAACTTATGGAATCTTGAATCTTGAATGATGAATGATGAGTCTCGAATCGTGAATCGGAGTGCTCATTTCATTCATCATTCAAGACTCTAATCTTCTAATCTTATTTAATGTCTCAATTCAAATTCATACTAAAATCGGCTTGGTTCTATCGGAAGCTTAATCTGACCATTATCCTTGGAATCGCTTTAAGTACGGCCATTTTGGTGGGTGCGCTTATTATTGGCGATTCGGTAAGGTACAGTTTGCAGCAAATTACGATTCAACGGCTGGGCAAAACTTCGCAGGTGGTTACTGCCGGAGAACGTTTATTCGGACAACATTTGGCCATGGATCTGGCGACTAAGACTGGTGTCGAAACAACAGCATTGCTTCGAAC
>Ga0302286_10000599_pt1 | contig 29256 bp, 26 predicted proteins | sample III_Fen_E2_3_FD_198765 | JGI IMG/M metagenome (GOLD analysis project Ga0302286, IMG submission 198765) | Peat permafrost microbial communities from Stordalen Mire near Abisko, Sweden - III_Fen_E2_3 | ecosystem: Environmental > Terrestrial > Soil > Wetlands > Permafrost | place: Sweden: Abisko...
GAATGAAAAAGCTATTCCTTGTCGATGCTTACGCTATCATATACAGAGCTTATTACGCTTTTATCCGCAACCCCAGAGTAAATTCAAAAGGGCTGAACACTTCTGCCATTTTCGGATTTGTGAATACACTTGAAGACGTTCTTAAACGCGAAAAACCGACTCATATTGCTGTTGCTTTTGACCCCAAAGGTAAAACTTTTCGCCACGAAGCTTACGAGCAATACAAAGCGCAACGCGAAGCTACACCCGAGGACATTCGACTGGCAGTACCAATTATAAAAAACCTCATCAAAGCTTACAATATTCCGGCGTTGGAAGTGCCCGGATACGAAGCCGACGACGTTATCGGTACTATGGCAAAAAAAGCCGAACAGGCAGGATTTGAAGTCTTCATGCTTACGCCCGACAAAGACTACGGACAGTTGGTGTCTGACCACATTTTTATGTATCGCCCAAAACATACAGGCGGCTTCGAAACTATGGGCCCGGCCGAAGTAAAAGCAAAATACGATCTGGACAGCCACGAACAGGTTATCGACTTGCTAGGGTTGATGGGCGATGCTTCGGACAATATACCCGGCTGCCCCGGTGTGGGCGAAAAAACAGCGGTGAAACTGCTGAAAGAATTCGGGAGTATTGACACCCTGCTTTCACGAACCGATGAACTGAAAGGGGCGTTGAAAACAAAAATAGAAGAGAACAAAGAACAAATTATTTTCTCACGCTTCCTGGCTACGATCAAAGTGGATGTGCCTGTTGATTTTGATGAAAAGAGCCTAGAAATAGAGCCCCGTAACGAAACGGAACTGCGTGCTTTGTTTGATGAACTCGAATTCCGTACCATGTCAGCTAAACTGGCTACTCCTTTTAGCTCATTTCCTCCCGACCAACCATTGCCAAGTATCAGGCAGGTAAAGCCAAAACCTGCGGGACAAATGTCTTTGTTTGATGAGGTTGAAAATGATGAAACAAAACCGACTGAAAAACAACCTGACGCCGCATCGGCAGACGAACAGCAGGTGGTTGTTTCAACCTCCGGAATGAAGGCACTCGAAAATATTCCTCATAAATACGTGCTGATTGACACTAAAGTAAAGCGCTCGAATCTTATCTCGCAGCTTTTTATTCAGAAATCAGTTTGTTTTGACACCGAAACTACCGGACTGGATATGTTCACGTCCGATTTGGTAGGGATGTCATTCTGCTTTGCTGAAGGCGAAGCATATTATGTCTCGCTTCCCGAAAATAAAACAGAATCGAAGGAAGTGTTGCGTGAATTCAGAGTTTTTTTTGAAAATGACAGAATAGAGAAAATCGGTCAGAACATGAAGTTCGATTTACTGATGCTCTGGCAATATGGTATCGAACTTCAGGGAAAGCTTTTCGACACCATGATTGCTCATTATCTGGTTCAGCCGGAGTTGCGTCATGGTATGGATTATCTGGCTGAAATTTACCTGAACTACCGAACCATTCATTTTGAAGATTTAGTTGGAGCAAAAGGAAAAAATCAGGCGGATATACGCACGGTGGACATTAATAAATTATGCGACTATGCAGCCGAAGATGCCGATGTGACTTTCAGGCTGAAACAGATACTGGAAAAAGAGCTCAAAGCAAATGCGCTCGAAAATCTTTTCTACGAAATAGAAATGCCACTCATGCAGGTGCTGGCCACTATGGAACATACCGGAGTTCGCATCGACAGCGAAGCTCTGCGCCAGAGTTCAGTGATTCTGACCGACGAAATGCTGAAGCTCGAAAAAGAGATACACCAACTGGTCGGATACGAATTTAATGTCAGCTCGCCTATGCAGGTAGGCGAAATACTTTTCGACCGACTGAAACTGGATGATAAAGCCAAGAAAACCAAAACCGGACAATACTCTACTTCGGAAGATATTCTGGAGAAACTACAATCGAAGCATCCGATTATTGGCAAAATTCTTGACTATCGCGGTTTAAAAAAACTGCTGAGCACGTATATCGATGCTTTGCCTCAGTTAATCAGTCCGATTACAGGCAAGGTACATACTTCGTACAATCAGACGGTAGCAGCCACAGGGCGACTCAGTTCTACCAATCCGAACCTGCAAAACATCCCTATTCGAGATGCTCAGGGCAAGGAAATCCGTAAAGCTTTTATCCCCGATGCAGACTGTTTGTTTTTCAGCGCCGATTATTCGCAAATCGAACTTCGCATTATGGCGCACCTGAGCGGCGATAAAAATATGCTGGAGGCTTTCAATAGCGGACACGATATCCACACCACTACCGCAGCCAAAATCTACAAAATTCCATTGGAAGAAGTGACATCGGATATGCGCCGGAAAGCCAAAACGGCTAACTTCGGAATTATCTACGGCATTTCTGTGTTTGGATTGTCAGACAGGTTGAGTATTCCGCGTGCAGAAGCCAAAGAGCTTATCGAGGGTTATTTTGCCACCTATCCCGACGTGAAAAAGTACATGGACAACGCCATTCAGAAAGCCAAAGAAATGGGCTACGTGGAAACACTGCTCGGACGCAAACGCTTTCTACCGGATATCAACTCGCAAAACAGCATTGTACGCGGGTTTGCAGAGCGTAATGCCATCAATGCACCTATTCAGGGTACCGCAGCCGATATCATCAAAATAGCCATGGTGCGCATTCAAAAGCGACTGGAACAAGAAAGCCTGCAAGCCAAAATGACTATGCAGGTGCACGATGAGTTGAACTTTACCGTTCCGAAAAATGAGCTTGAAGCACTGCAAAAAGCGGTAATTGAAGAAATGGAAAACGCCATAAAACTTCAGGTGCCTCTTATTGCCGATTGCGGCGTGGGAGCAAATTGGTTGGAAGCGCATTAAGTGAGATGATTTATAAATCAATCCCCTAAAACCGAGTAAATTAGTCTATGGTTTTAGGGGATCTTCTTTACACTAAATCAGCATTAAAAACGGAAAGCACTTAATATTGAATAATTTAGAATAAAAATTATTGGTCTTTATACCTTTTTCTATTTGGTATTTGCAGAAGTCATCTTGACATTTTTATAGAATTCTGAAGGAGAATAATTAATTTGATTACGTCCAATACCTCTAATACGAGATACTTCCATCAGAATCTTCATTTGTACTTTTTGATTCCAAAGTGAATTAGTTATTTCGGAAATACTTTTAACTCTTGTATCTGATTTTCTGATTTTTTCAATATTACCCTTTGATATTTTAAATGCAGCCAGACATTCTTGAAGCTCTTCTTTTGAAATAGTAGCATAAAATTCATCACAAAAACTATTTGGCTCTATGTCTTTTAAAATAGCTTTACGTTCATTTTCCATCTTTACTGCTGATAGTAAACCTTCTCTTAAAGCTTGAGGACTGTATTCAGATATGAGTTTATCAAGCCTGATTATCAATTTATCTAATTCGTCTGAATAAGTAACTAATATTCTATCTGCCTGTTCATCTGTTAGTGGTATTGTTTTTAGAAGTGGTGATTTGTTGTTTTCCACAATATTTTCTTTTGGTGGAATTATTGGGTTTAATTTAGCAAAAGTTATTGTATTAAGTATTATTGATAGGTTATTACTTTGGTCACCACTTATAGTTCTAATAATTATTTTTATAACTGGGTTCTCCTGAATCTTTCCCAATTCTTTTCTTAATAAATCAATCTTTTGATTTGGTGCTTCTATAAATTTTAAATCCGCAATCGCTTTTTTCGACTCAGTCAATTGATTGATGATACCAACTAATCTTTCACTCGAAACACCACTGCTTCCGCCCATTGATGGTTTAAGTTTTTCATTTTTTGTGTCATATTGTATCTCTAAAGTATTTAGAATGAATTTCATATCCGTATAATATATCATTAGATTATCGTACTTTTGAATATTCAGAAACTTCTTAATTACAATGTCCAGTTTATCAGGATACTCGTTAATTATTTTGTTTGCAAATTCAAGCGTATCATTTTTTGAATTTACTGTTGATTCGGCAGCAACAGGCAATTCATGAGAAAACTCTTGCTTGTTATTCAACTCCGATTTTTCGAATTGTTTCTCTACATACTTTACTTCACCTTTTCCAATAGTAAAAGAAAATAGAGAAAAAGCGATAACCAAAAACGGAACGTATAACGCCCGGCGAAGCATTGCAAAACGGATGTGACATTTGTTTTTCATCATAATAAATCTTTTTCTGGTAAATGAATTATTGAAACCGTTGGCCAGGTAAGGATTGTTTTCCATTACCTCTTCCAGTATAATTGTTTGATATTTGTACAAATCTTGCCCTTCGTCCAACACGCTGCGGTCGGCATGAAACTCGCTCACGTTGCGCAGTTCGCGGCGCACCCACCACAACACCGGGTTAAACCACAGCAAGCGGACTAGGATTTCTATCATAAATACATCCACGTAATGACGGTGTTTAATGTGCCATTGCTCGTGTTTGAGGATTATGTTCAGTTTGGCTCCCGTAAGGTTAGGACTCAGAAATATAGTTTTATAAAACGAAAACGGAGTCGGTATTTCATCGCTTTCAATCACCTCAAATCCATCCTTCGTCGTCAACCGCCCTCTGCGTTTGAGCGACAATATTTTGAACAACTGAACAAATAACAGCATGAACAACACGGTAGTAACTGCAATGTACACGGTCAGTACAATGTTCTTCACTGTCAATAACGCAAGATACTTGCTAGGTTCAGCAGGCTTTTCCACCGGTTTTGAAGGCGCAATAGAAACCTTAGTGGGAGTAGTAATTGTCTGAGACTGCGTTGCGCTGCTTAGCTGATTCGACATTACCGATACAGCAGGTGTTGACTCTATTTCTACAACCTGAGAAGGAGGAGTGTAAACCACTATGCTAAACTGCGAAATAAGTATGGCCACCAGCGCAATGGACAACAAATACAAGCGGCAGTTATTGAACGACGCTTTCTCGCGAAACAAAAACCAATAAAAAATAATCATTAAAGCGGCAGCTAAAATGTACTTCCCCACCGGAAGAGCTAAGGCTAACAATTCTTGTATCATGGTATATCGTTTTTATTTTCGTTTAAAATTTTGATGATACTCTCAATTTCTTTGTTTGACAATTTTTCTTTTTGAGCAAAAAAGGAAATCATAGAACGCAATGACCCGCTGAAAAATGTATTTTTCACGCCGGTCATAAAATTCTCCATATAAGCCTCTCTCGAAATCAGGGGATAATACTGATGACTTTTCCCAAAACTCTTATATCCTACAAATCCTTTGGTAACGAGTATTCGCATAAAGGTAGATACGGTGTTATATGCAGGTTTTGGTTCGGGTAAGTCAGCCAGAATGTCGTTCACAAATCCTTGCTGCCTGTCCCACAGTACGTTCATAAGTTGCAGTTCTACTTTTGTCAGTTCTTTTATTTCCATGATGATTTATTTTTAAGCAATTCAATGCTGCAAACATAAAACTAATATTTTAATTACACAACTAAAACTTTAGTTATGTAGAATATTTAACGTTATCTGTTGTTTTGAAAAATAAAGCAGTAGATTAATTTGCTGATAAAGAAAAGGATAAGCCAAATGACTTATCCGCTAGAAATGAAGAAAATTCAATTAGGAGAAATGTGCGGTAAAAGCGCAGGTGAGATGAGTGATATCGATGACAAAAAAGCCCTTTTCCATTTGGAAAAGGGCTTCTGTATATTTTACAAGAAGCAATTATGCTAGTTTGTTCACGTAAACCGCTAACTTTGATTTCAAGTTGCTGGCTTTGTTTTTGTGAATGATATTACGTTTAGCCAACTTGTCTAACATTGCACTGATTTTTGGTAACATCTCAGTTGCAACAGTTTTATCTGCAGTAGTGCGCAATTTACGAACAGCATTACGTGCTGTTTTAGCGTAATAACGGTTGTGCAGTTTTTTCTTGTCAGTTTGACGTATTCTTTTAATCGATGATTTATGATTTGCCATCTCAATCTTTATTTTAGTCTTTATTTTTTTATTTTTAGTAGTCCCTAGGGGAGTCGAACCCCTCTTTCCAGGATGAAAACCTGGCGTCCTAACCGATAGACGAAGGGACCATTACTGGTCTTTGCAACTATGAGTTGTTGGTCTCAATTGCGGGTGCAAATATACGGCACTTTTTTGAATTGGCAAAGCCTTTCTGATAAATATTTCTACTTTTTTGTAAATCGCTATTTATCAATAAGTATAAATCTTCACTCATCAAATTTTTCCTTATTCGTAGATGCTTTAGCCCTATTATTTTTACTACTTTTGTATTCTAAACATGTTTTTATGCAGAGTAAAACCACCGGAATTATACTTCACTCGATAAAACACACCGATTCTTCAACCATTGTTACGGTATATACGCAGCAGTTTGGACGAGTTTCGTACATGGTGCATGGTGTAAATAAAAAGAAGTCGATGTGTAGAGCGGCGTTTCTTCAACCACTCTCAATGGTGGAAATGGACGTTTTTCATATTCCCGGAAAAGACATTCAACGTATAAAAGACATGAGAATGAATTACCAGTTTACAGGGATTCCGTTTCATCCGGTAAAAAATTCATTGGCTCTGTTCCTGTCCGAAGTGCTTTTCAAAACCTTACGCCAAACGGAACCTGACGAAAATCTATACCTGTTTTTAGAGAATTCTATCCAGCAACTCGATTGCAGCGAGGAGGGAATTGCCAACTTTCATTTGGTGTTTCTGATAAAAATGTCGCGTTACCTGGGGTTTGCTCCAAATACAGAAGAGGGCAGCGGGAAATATTTTGATCTGATAAACGGAGTTTTTACAGAGCAGAAACCACTCCATATTCATTTTTTACTACCCGAAACAACGGCTGACTTCAACTCGTTGTTGCAAGCGGATTATACGAGCATGTATAAACTTATTTTGACGAGGGACAGGCGCACTAACTTGCTCAAAGGATTAGTTGAGTACTATTTATTACACATACCCGATTTTCACAGCCTGCATTCACTGGCTGTACTTCAGAGTTTGTTTGATTAGTAAAAAAGTGGGATTTGATCAATTGGCATTTGGGTGAACAACAATCTTATCGCCGGGTTTGATCTTGATTCCGGTTTTTTTGTTCCATTCTTTCAAATCATCAACCGTGCAACCGTAATCTTTGGCAATGGAGTAATAAGATTCTCCGGATTTTACCTTGTGCTCGATAGTCTTAGACTCGGCATGGTTTTTCGTATTCTTTGATTTGCCGGCAGATTGAGTAAGCTTAAGTTCTTGTCCGGCTTTGATTTTAGAATCGCTCAGATTGTTCATCTTTTTCAACTCTTCTACCGTGATATTATTGTCATTAGCTATTGTAATAAGGCTTTCGCCTTTCTTTACTTTATAGTTTACGGTATTTGCATTGGCAGCTGTTTCGTTTTTGGTCGATGGCTTGTTATCAGCCTTTTCAGCCACTGCATTTTTATTTTTATCTCCATCTTCAGCCATCTTCAGTTCCTGTCCGGGGCGTATTTTCCCGGTTGGTATGTTGTTAATACGCTTAAGCTCATCTACGGTGATGCCATACATTTTGGCAATACTGTACAAGGATTCGCCCGAAACTACTTTATGCGTACCCGATTTTTGAGACGTTTCGACTTTGGCTACTTCTGTATTTTTTGTCTGATGGTCTGTCTGCTGTTGTGTTACTTTCAACTCCTGCCCGGGACGTATCTTGCCATTGGGGATATCATTGATTTTTTTCAACTCATCCACCGAGAGGTTATACTGCTTGGCTATGCTGAAAAGCGTCTCGCCCTTCTTTACTTTATGAGAAATATCTCCTGATTTAGATGAAGCCTCTGTATTCGACTTTTGAGCCTCTGCCTTGACTGAAGTGTTTTTGCTTTCAGCTATCTGAGGAGCATTGGTAGCCGGTTGGTTAATGGTTTCCACAACGGTTTCTTCATCCTTGACTTTTATTTTCTGTTTCAGCTTTAGCTTGGTGCCTTTGATTTTATTCTTTTTCTTGAGTTCTTCAATCGTTAACCCGTACTTGAGGGCTATGGACGAAAGCGTTTCGCCCGATTTTACGGTGTGGTATTCGGCCGGTATTTTTCTTGTTTTCTTTACCGAATTTGTAGTTTGTAAAGCAGCTTGAGGCTGATTAGCTGCAAAATTCTGAACCTGAGTTTTAGCAGGGGCTTGTTTGGCAGCAGGTTCGTCATTACTGAAAGTCTTGGTGAAGAACTTATGCACAGCCGTCAGAATTGGAGTTGCACCGATTACTCTACTGGCTTTCAAAAATCGTTTGGTGTAATAAGCTTCTTTTGAGTTGGAAATAGTCACCCCGTTGTGTACCGCTGCATGAATGAAATTAAATTCGCCATTACCGGCAGAGACTACAATACCCACATGACCTACATTCTTACTCCGGTGACGACCGGAGAAAAACACCAAATCACCGGCTTTAAGCTCATTTTTGTCTACCTGATTAAACTGTCTGGACTGATCGACAGATGAGCGACCTAAATCGTAACCAAAATTCCGGTAAACGTACGACGTAAAACCTGAGCAGTCGAAAGAAGAGACTCCGGTTGACCCGTAGCGATATGGTGTATTTAAGAAAAGTTTACCGTAGTTGATAATAGAGTCGCCAACTGTGGACCCGTTTTTTGATAAATAGTCCACTCTGGTAGAGTCGGATGCAAAGTAATCATTTGTTCTGGCTTGCAACTTAGCAAACGGGAACAAAGTAATGATAAACAGAGAGATAATGATATATGTGTGTTTTTGTGAAGGCATAAGAATGACGCAATTGTTGAGTGACTCCTTGCAAAGATAGGATATTCGGTCAACAAAAAGGAACACGTTTTTTCTTTTTAATAAAAAAAGAGATTCTTTTCAAAGCTGAACTTATGTTTTTTTTATACAATATTCCGACCTAGTATCCTAAAGTTGCACCGGCAGATGTTACATTCAGGTGAGCCTGTGTTCCTAATACTAAGGGTAAATTATAGTCCACGTGTCCGGCCGGAAAATCGAAGCAAACCGGATAATCGTAATCCGAAACAGCATCGTATATAATTTCAACAATCGATCTATTCATCAACGGATCTTCGCTGGTTTCGCTAAACTGACCCACAACAAGCCCGGAAATCTGTGCCAATGCACCGCTTAACCGCAGGCTTTGCATCATTCTATCGATTTGGTAAGGTTTCTCGCCAACATCTTCGAGAAAGAGGATGTTGTTCTGCAACTGCATATCGAATTTGCTTCCACGCAAGCCCAACAGCACCGAAAGATTTCCACCGATAAGTTTTCCGGTAGCTTGTCCTGCCCGGTTGAGCGGCTGTGACGGAAGAGTATAAGTCGGAAACTTGCCGAATAAGATGTCTTTTATACCTTGCAGCTGCTCGGCATCGGGCGGCAATTCGGTGAAATACTTGGTCATAACGCCATGAATGGAGGCAATGCCCAAATTGGTGATGGCATTGTGCAGTATGCTGATGTCGCTGAATCCGATGAGCCATTTGGGCGATTTCTGAAAAACGGAAAAGTCCAGCTTGTCGATAATCGGTGCCAAACCGTATCCACCCCTGCTACATAGAATAGCTTTTACAGCGGGGTCATCGAGTGCTTGCTGCACATCGGCTACGCGCTGACTGTGGGTTCCGGCAAAGCGCCCGTATTCAGCGCGGGCATACTGACCTTCGGATGGACTCAATCCCCAGCTTGTAAGCGTTTTTTTTGCTCCATCTATATAATCGGGATTTATGACCCCCGAAGGGGAAATGATGCGAATTTGATCGTTGTTTTTTAGTGTATTTGGAGTCATGATGATAATTTGATGTGGTGATGTGGAGATGTGATGATTATGTATTTAGTTGGCTTTTCATTTTGGAAATAATGCTTGAAAGTAGTTTTTTTATGCTGATTAATTTTGAAAGCAATCCGGAATCAAAGGGATAACCCAATGAATGCTGGCATAAAAGTAACCAATATTCTGTTTCATCGGCCTCTTTTGCGGCAATCTTTAGCATTATGAATAACCGTTTTGTTGCCCACTTATAATTTTAAAAAAAATATATCGGTGCTCTGCACCTCTGTTGTTTCTTTCCGACTATATTCTACAAAGATTACAGTGCTCTGCACTTTATTTGATAAGACTCAAAGGGACAGCGTCCCGAGATATTTGTAGAAACTCAACAGTTATTGAAGTGTGAGGTGCAGCGCACCGACATAATTTCTTGTTATTGGGCAATACATTTGTTTTATGTAAGACAACAAATTAATTATAAAATCTATTATTTAGCCAATCAATTAATCTTCAAATTATCATATCAACACATCATCACATCAATCACATTTTCCCCTCATCGGCAAAACTATAATATTGCCCTTTGGCAATGATGATATGATCGAGTAGGGTGATGCCAATGGCTTCGCAGCCGGCTTTGATCTTGCGGGTTATCTGCTCGTCTTCGTGACTCGGGCGGTTTTGCCCGGAAGGATGATTGTGTGCTACCACCAGGGCTTGTGCCGATTTTTCCAATGCCATTTTAAGTAACATCGGTATATCCACCACCGTTTGTCGACTGCCGCCCTGCGTCAATCGTTTTATCTCAATAACTTTATTGGCTCCGTTGAGCAGTCCAATCCAAAATTCTTCGTGCGGCAGGTCTACCAGTTGCGGTTCAAAAAGGTTGAAAAGATCAAGGCTCGAAGTGATCTTCTTCCTTTCGAGTATTTCACTGGTTTTTCGTCGTTTTCCTATTTCCAGAGCCGCCATAATAGTAATGGCCTTCGCCTCGCCTATACCTTTGAAGCGTTTGCAAAGATCCGTGATGCTGAGTTGTGCCAGTTCGTTGATATTATCGCTGCACTCGTGCATGATGCGGCGCGAGAGTTCCACCGCCGATTCGTCGCGATTGCCTGAGCCGATAAGTATGGCCAGCAACTCAGCGTCCGAAAGGCATTGACAGCCTTTACAGAGCATCTTTTCACGCGGGCGGTCATTTTCAGCCCAATCGCGGATTGTCAATCGTTTATCGTCGGTTACCATACGTCAAAAATACGAATAATTTTCATTTTCACAAATTAAGGGGAAAGTAACATAAAAAAGCTGCTTCAAATGGGTGTTTGAAGCAGCTTAATCATAGTTTGGTGTAAGTGTTCTACTGAAATAACTTGTCTGAATTTATTTTAAAAAGACCTATATGGTCTGAGTTTACACTTTGAGCTTTGATGTAATATTTTAATGGAGAATAAACGATTAATGGAAATTGTTGCGTCCGAATTGAATCCATTATTTGTCCCTTATTATTGATTTTGAATAGTAGTGATTTAGGGTTTTCATTCGGGTAACCACTCGTACCCTGTATGATAAATTCATTTTGATTATAAGAAACGATCTTCCCCAACCAGTCGTTAGTTGAATCACCAAACCGTTTCGTCCAAAGGGTATCTCCACTTGAATTTGTTCTGATTATTTGGCAATCTATATTGTTATTTAAACTCAGGGTATTTGGTGCCCTTCCCACAATCAGAAAACCATTATCTGCAAGCTGGACAAGATCAAACCCTGCTTCTTCAAATGGGGAATCATTATGCTTGTAGGTTCTGCTTAAAAGTTCTGTTCCGTTAGCATTGTATTTCTTTAGGTAAACCTGATCTCCATTATACGATCCTGTTATAGCAAATCCACCATCTGATGTATTTATAATCTGGTTTGGATAATAAACATAATCATAGATATTCTTTTGCCATAACTGATTTAAATTTCTATCAAGTTTAGTGAGCTTAGTTCCAAATATGGCATATCCTCCATCGGTAGTTTGTAAAGCATTGTATGCATTCATATCCTGAAATTCGACTTTACGGGTTTGTTCGCCTCTCTTGTTGAGTTCAACAAGCAGGGTTTTATAATCAACAACATCTCCTCCCTCCATAACTGATCCTACGCAAATATAAGTTCCATCATTCCGCTGAAACATCCTAGTTACCTGAACAGAATAAAATGAAGAACCCCACCCAGAACCCGAAGAAGTATTGGTTCCCCATTCGTAGTTATTCTTGGACCATTCAATTCCAAAATCGGAGTTGGTTTTAATTATTGATACCTTATTATTGTAGACACCAGTTATCAGCAAGCCATTGTCTTTAGTAAAGAAAATATTATCAATTCTACTTAGCTGAAATACGCCTGAAGGATTACTAACTCCAATATATTCGGAATTACAAGACATTAATAAGAATATGGATAAAGCTGCTAACAATAATTTTTTCATAAAAATGAAGATTTTATATATAAAAAACTCGATATGACAGAGAACTTATTTTCCTCAGTAAGACATACAATGGAAAAAATAGAAAGGTTCTTTAAGCAGATCATTTTCCCTTAAATTGATTACGTAGCTGATGGGGTAATTATAACCGTTGTCGATGAAAACCACAAACGAATCGGGCTTGAGAGCCACGGCCAACTCGCCATTCCGAATATTTAAACCGATACTTTTGCTCTTTAAAGATTCAAGCGTAGCACCGGGCTTATCGTATTCCAGCTTTTTCACTATATACAATTTGCCCGAATAAGGAGTGTATGTCCGCTTAGTTGTGTCAATAACAGGCATACAATCGCCACTGCCCGAATAAACCTTTGCTATTATTCCTGTTTTAATATCGGCATCATCCGGTTGACACGAAAAAAGCAGGCATAACATACCGGAAAAAGCCAAAGCCTTTATGATCTGTACTCTCATACTATTCTTATTTTATACTCACTATTTTTATCTGTTGATATCCATGATCTCTCCATCCACAATTGAATGTTGATTTTAAAATTTGATATTCAACAGCAACTTTCAAACTGTCCTTTTGAAAGTTAGCATCTAAGTTCACAGGTGAGTAATCGACTTTATTAATCTGAATCACCCAACCACATCCATCGAGGGCAGGCTCTCCATAATTCAGCACTAACCCATTCTGTATCTGGAATTCCGATTCATTTTTCTTATCACATCCTACTCCTCCAATTAGGAAAAATAGAATACCTGTTGCGGCTAAAATCCTTTTTATTTTCATAGTCCTTTTTCATTTAGCATAGAATTCTAATTGTCCATCATATTGAGGAGCAGTGCACATTGCAATTACGACACCTGTCCACTCTGTATATTTAGTGATTTTAAAATATACTATATCGCCTATTTTCAATTGTCCTTTGTATAAAGTCGGATCAAAAGTGATTGTTGAGTTGATTGGTAATCCTTGGGGAATAGATTTTTCAATCTGAATTATATTATAACATGCACCGACATTTAAAGATATAATTTTTCCTTGATAAGACAGGTTTTCATTCTCACACCCTATTCCTCCAATAAGGAAAAATAGAATAATTGTCACACGTAAAATTCTTTTTGTTTTCATCTTTAAGAAATTAATCAGTCAGAAATTACTTTTGTGATATAGATCTGCAGATATCCAATTCCCATTGTTGTGCATACAATCATTTCACTACTATCCGGTTCTCTAAATTCAACGTTGATTTTCTTCCCCGAAACTTTATACTCTTCAGGTAGATTAACCGCATAAAATGTTCTGTTGGAAGTATTGTCCGGTAATCCAGTAACATCTTCATTGAACTGAATCAAAAATGTATTACCACAATCCAGCCCTTTTCCAATTACAGTTGCGTTATACCACTTATCCTCAATCTCATTTTTACAACACGAAATTGCAAGTAAACTCATTATGATAAAGATTAACCTGAATCGCGCCATAATTTTTTATTTTCTTATAAAAGTCATTTTCTGCAAATCAAAACCATAGCAGGATTTATTGCTTAAATCTATAATTAGGGTATTATGATCCAGCGAGTACTTATGTTTTGTAGGATGTACATATATATACAACATCCCATTATATCTTATTTCAATAGAATCGCGAAATAGTTTATAGTCATAATGATCTCTATTTTTATAAAAACTATTATTATCTACAAAATCGAGTGTGTCTTTCTTGTCAGTCGAAATCCACGTACCCAGAATTCTTTGTTGGCTTATGTTATCATCGATACAACTTACCAACACTGAGGCACAAATAAAAAGTATAAACAATAAGAATTTGATAGATTTCATTATATCATGATTTTGTGTCTTTGACTGCAATAATATATCGTCCACTTAATCAGATGCACAAAAGGATTTATTTGTTGCATTGTCTATTGAATAAAGCAGTGAAAATGTATAAAGCCTGAAGCTGCGATAACTCCACCCAAGTGAACAAAAACCAAACCCGAAAGCTGCGGATTAAGACCCCGGACTTTCGGATTAAAGCCCCAAAGATTGGGATTAAAATACAAGACTTCGGGATTAAAACACGAAAGCTGCGGATTAAGACCCCGGACTTTCGGATTAAAGCCCCAAAGATTGGGGCTAAAATACAAGACTTCGGGATTAAAACCCGAAAGGTGCGGATTAAGACCCCAGCCTTTCGGATTAAAGCCCCAAAGATTGGGGCTAAAATACAAGACATCGGGATTAAAACCCGAAAGTTGCGGATTAAGACCCCGGACTTTCAGGTTAAAGCCCCAAAGATTCGGATTATAATACAGAACACTTGTATTAAAACCCGGCTCGTCGCGGTAGTTGAGTTTTTATGTTTTTTAAGTTTTTGGAAGAACGTGGAATTAATTAAAAGAACACAACGTTAATATAAAAGATTATTTATATCTTTGGAGGCGAAAAAAATAAATAATCAGGTTTATTGTGGAAGAATGAGCAATTGAAGAGCGCATATCCAAATAGAATAGCGCATGTATCGGTGTTAGGGGTCGGTGTAAAAAAATAAAGATCATCTCATATATGAAATATTTGCTAATTGATACTTGTAGTTGGATAAACCTAATTGGTCACGAACAAGAGAATCCTCAAATTGAACAACTCAAATATTGGATTCAAAAAGGACTAATTGAAATAATTGTTCCTGAATTAATAATTCAAGAATGGGATGAACATAAAAAAAATGAAAAAGGGAGAATTCATGAGCATTGGAAAACTAAACAAAAACACTTTAATGAAGTATTAAAAAGAACAGGAAATATTTCTTTAGAAGATACAAATGTTGAACTTGGTTTTATAGACAAACAAATAAACTCAATTAATGAAATAATTCAAAGTTCAAAGAATCAAATTACAATATCAGATAAAATAAAACAAATCATCCCTGATAAAACGATTAAACCCCAAAAAGCACCTTTTCACCATAAAGACGATAGTACCAAAGATGCTTATATTTATTTTTCAACACTTGAATTTTGCAGGAGTAACAATATAAAAGAAATTTATTTCTTTTCAGAGAATTCAAGTGACTTTGGTAAACCACTACCAGAGAAGAAAGGATCAAAAGATGAAATCCATCCAGATTTGCTTATTGATTTTCCAGAAATAGAAGTTATTTATTATGGGAATATCGGTTGGGGAATTAAAGAATTGTCTAAAATTTTACCAAGTCCAATAAACAATGATGTCAGTTCTATCTCCAAAATAGAATATAACTCTATCAAAATTGATACTGATTTACCAGTATTGGATCAGGTTTATGAATATCTTTCAATCATTCACAAAGAGATTTCATTTGTTCCGCTTAATATTTTAAAAAACAATTATCCTTTTAAAATTTCCGATAATTCTTATCCTCAATATTCTCATTTTTCATTATCGACAGATAACAATGAATTAACTGACTTTTTAGAATGTATTCAAATAGAAGATGGTAATGTGAAATTATTAGATGAAAATTATTGTTTAAATATCGCTAATTATGAAGATAAAATAAGCTATATAATAAAATCATTAACTCAAAATCTAATCTTCAGTATATTTAATGAGAATACTAGAAAAAGTACTAATGTTAGATTAAAGAAAAGTGGAAATTGTAATTGTCCAAAATGCAATTTTAGAAAATTTAAATTCATAGAATCATTCAACTCATTAGATTCTTATTCAAATACTGTTGAAGATTTAATGGAAAAGGCCTACTTACAGTATCATTTTGGGAATTATGTTGATGCAAGTAATACATTTAAAAATGTTCTTAATATAGCTATTGAATCAAAATTATATACAACTGCTTTTATTTCTAATTATAATCTTTCTAAGCTTTCTATCTTCATAAGGAATAATTATTGGGGAGAGAACGATCAAAAGGACTTAGCAAAAGAGCTAAAACAAATTGATATTTCGCTTTCTGCTAAAAAGTTTGGAAATAATGAAAATAAGAAAATCATTGAGTTTATTAGAGATAACATATTTTACTCAGATTCAAGAGATAAAATTCAAACGATAGTATCCAAAATAATTGATCATTACTATATTCAATTGAATGGAGGTTGGAGTTATAACAACGAAATTGGAGAACTATATAATACTTATGCAGAAATTGAAACTTTTTTAAATCACAACTATATCATTTATGATAAATTTAGAGAATTCTCTGACTTAAGTAACGTTTTCTTCGAAGGTGTTTTTGCTTCACATGCAATTGAGAAAGAAGAAAATAGTCGATTAGAATCATTTGACGATTGGTTGATTCAGCAATTGCTAGTTTACGGCGACGCTGACACCATAAATAAATTATTTAATAGGTATAAGGTGAAATATTTAAGATATAAAGCTTCCACAACTAATGGAGAATCCTTTGATGACTTAATAAATAATTTCTTATCAATTAACAATTCTTTAAGAGATGATTTTTTGCTGGTAAATGAAAAGGGAAATAGATCATTTTGGCAATATTATAACAAAATTTTTTGTAATATTCTAACTGTTGTTTCTATTTGTGACTTTGATGAAGAATATGTAGAATCATTCACAAATAAACTACTGTCATATTTAGAGATCGAAAATTATATTGGACCTAACAGTTTTAAATACATTAAGATTTTTTTTCAAAGAGTAGGTGGGAAATTGAGAACTGAAACATTAAATAGATTCTACATATTGACACTACAAAACTCATTATATCACAATGAAGATTTTTTTGATATTATTTCAGACATTTTGAATGAACGTAATGAAAAGCTTAAACTTACTAAGGAACAATTTGAAATTGTCAAGAATATAGCTTTTGAAGAATGTGAGAAATGTAAAGAAAAACACTCAAATACAATCATAATTCCTAATTACAACATAATTTATAACAAGAAATATAGAAATGAAATTAATCAAATCATAACAAAAACATTAAATGATTCATTTGATTTCGATCTTTTCAATTTAGCGACATTATACGATATTATTGAGTTTAATCAAGAATATTTTGACAAAGCACTTGAACTTGCATTTCCAAACTCAAACCAATTATCAAATAGAGGTTTTTTTGCTGGTATAAATAATAATCGGTTTTATAAATTAAATCACATTATCAATCTTTGCTTTAAATATGAAATAGATACAACAAAAAATGATTTTGATAGATTCAAGGAGATTGATGATTATTATTGTTGGCTTTTGAATATGAATGATTTTGAATATGAAAAGTTTAAATTATCATGGATTGGAGAATATTCTACAAGGTACTATTTTAAACAGTTCTGGAAAAATAATAAATTGAAGCAAGTTATTGAAAATCTGTTGAAGAATAATTTTAATTCAGAATTTGAAAGAGACTATTTGAATATCTACATTAGAAAAACTTGGTTGACAAAAAAACGAAAAACACCGAACTGCTAATACACGCTCTTAGGTTTGCCCCTCGCTGGCGCAGATTTGTAATACGTGCCAAGACAGGTAAAAGAAAAAGGGGAACTATTTGAAATAAAATTGAAGTTGTCACGGGTCCACCGCTTCCGCGGGATTGTATCGCGTGGGGATGCTTAGACGGAATAAGAGTTGAATAATAGTCCATAGGACTTTAATACCAATAGAATAAGCATGTATCAATGTTATGTTGTCCGTAGGACATTCATGTTTTATTTTGTATTTATCCCCTACAGGGAATTGATTATGTTTATATCTGTTTTCTATTGATATGCATTTCCTACGGGAAATAGCTTACTGTATGCAAAATAGAATCATTTTCAACTCCTGATTCGTAGATATAATTAATTTTTGAAGAACTGATATAATGACAATTGAATTAAAACGTACGAACTCAGAGCATGAAGATTTTCGCAATCTGGTAGTGGATTTAGAAGGGTATTTGACGCACGCTGATGAAGAAGCTCATTCAAAATGTAAGCCTTATAATAAACTCGAAACAATAAAACACGTAGTCGTAGCATACAATGACAATAAGCCTGTCGGCTGCGGAGCAATCAGACCGTACTCTCAAAACACTGTAGAGATTAAAAGAATGTTTGTATCTGAAAGTGTGAGAGGAAAAGGGATTGGGTCTAAAGTGTTGACAGAATTAGAATTGTGGGCGAAGGAATTAGGCTTTATGAATAGTGTTTTAGAAACAGGGAAGATGATGCCTGAAGCAATACATCTTTATACAAGAAGTAATTACAAACAAATACCTAATTACGGACAATACGAAGGAATGGAAAAGAGTATTTGTTTTGAGAAGAAATTATAAAATCGTAGGTTGCAGCACTGGGATGATGGTCCCGATCGTCGATTCGGTGGGACAATACGCGATTTCCCTTTCATAGATGCATAAAGTAAGAGGCAGTACAGAGAAAAAATCTGTACTGCCTCTTTTTAGTATGAGCTTGCGCGGGTTAGCGCGATGTTGTTGCTTATTGTTTGGCTATTTTCCGCTCGGCATTTTTCTTTACTACCACAGACAGTAGGATAGAAAAAGTAAGCAGACTGACTATCACGGCAAGCGATGTGACATTGGAAATATGAAAGTTGTAGCCCAGTTCGGCTGCAAGTTCGTTGATACACATTTTGAGTCCGATAAAAGTCAGAATGCCAGACAGTGCATATTTCAGGAATTGGAAGTAACCCATGATGCCGTTCAGTGCAAAATAGAGCGACCGCAATCCGAGAATGGCAAAGATATTGGATGTGTACACGATAAACGGATCTTTGGAAACTGATAAAACCGCCGGAATAGAATCGACCGCAAAAATAAGATCTGAAGCTTCGATTACCAGCAATGCGATGAAAAATGGTGTGGCATACAGTATTTTATCTTTGCGTATAAAGAAATGCGGTTTGGACATATCGTCCGTGACAGGGAAAATTTTCTTGAAACCCCTTATAAGCGGATTTTTATTGGGGTTATACTCATCTTTTTCTTTTTCGAACAGCATGTGAATACCGGTGTATACCAGAAATGCTCCGAAGATATACATCACCCAGGCAAATTTTTCGATTATGGCCACGCCGGCAAAAATAAAGACCGCCCGCATGATAATGGCGCCGATAATACCCCAGAAAAGAACTTTGTGCTGATATTTAGGTTCTATTTTGAAGAAGCCGAAAATAAGAATAAACACAAACAGATTGTCGACACTCAGAGACTCTTCAATAAGATAGCCGGTAAGAAATTCGAGTGCTTTAACCTTGCCAACTAAAAAGTAAACCCCAAAATTGAAAATAACGGCAAGTCCGATCCAAAATAAACTCCAAAGTAAGGCTTGTTTCACTTTCACCACAGTGTTTTTTTTGTGAAAAACAAACAGGTCGAGCGAAAGCATGATGGCAACAAACACAACGAAACCAATCCAAAAATTAATACCAACTCCCATTTTTATAGAAATAAATTAAACAGTTATAATACTCTGCAAAGTAAATCAATAAATCGCACATTCGCAAAAATGTGTTGAAGAACAATAGTTATAACTAAATATTGTTGAATAATTCACAATTAACGCATTGAAAAAACATTATCTTTGTACTCTGAAAACCAATTACCACAAGTGATTGTTCAGAACGCGGCAAAACGCAGTTTATTTACGTATTAATCAGCCTGAAGGTGCGGCTCTGCAGAGTTATACAAGAGCTTTCGGGTATTAAAGACGACATAATGAAATCACATATCAGAACCTGGATTTTTTATGCGTTGATGTTGATACTATTCAGCCTCTTCACATACCTATTGTTTGAGAAAGCAACGTCATTTAATTCTCCTAAAACCCACACAACGGAATTAATAAACGGTGTCAAGTCGCAGGATAACTTTCATTTGTTCAAGCTGTCTATCTTAAACAATGTGGCCGAACCGGCTTCCATGTTGCTGTTGCAGATTATTTCTATTCTGATTGTATCGCGTATTTTTGGTTTCCTGTTTGCCAAAATGGGACAACCTACGGTGATAGGCGAGATCTTGGCAGGTATTGTGCTGGGTCCATCGCTGTTGGGCTATTTTTATCCGGACGCATTTCACTTTTTATTTGCTCCAAAATCGTTGGGTAACCTGTATATTCTAAGTCAGATAGGGCTTATTTTGTTTATGTTCACCATTGGGATGGAGTTGAACCTGAGCACGCTACGGCAGAAGATAGGCGAAACCTACGTCATCAGTCATGCCAGCATTCTTATTCCCTACTTTTTGGGCATGTTGTTGGCTTATTCCGTGTATAATGAATTTGCTGCTAAACAAACAGATTTTCTCTCGTTTGCGTTGTTTATCGGTATTTCGATGAGTATCACCGCCTTTCCGGTGCTGGCGCGGATAGTGCAGGAGAAAGGGTTGTCTAAAACTCATCTGGGTACTATGGCTATTGCCAGTGCTGCCAATGATGATGTAACTGCCTGGTGTATTTTGGCCGCTGTAATAGCCATTGCCAAAACCGGTAGCTTTGTTAGCTCACTCTATACTATTGGATTCGCGATTCTTTACGTAGTGCTTATGTTGATGGTGGTTCGCCCGTTTCTGAAGCGGGTTGGCGAGATTTACAGCAACAGCGAGGTACTGAATAAAAGTATTGTCGCTTTTTTATTGTTGATTTTGATTCTGTCGGCTTTTGCTACCCAGGTAATTGGTATTCACGCTTTATTCGGAGCGTTTTTGGCCGGGGTGGTTATGCCTCAGTTGCCCCATTTCAGAAAACTGATTATTGATAAAATAGAAGATGTATCAGTTACGCTGCTGTTGCCGCTGTTTTTTGTTTTCACAGGTTTGCGCACCGAAATAGGACTGCTTAATACTCCTTACTTGTGGACTATTTGCGGAATTTTTATTTTGGTGGCTGTTACCGGAAAGTTTGTGGGCGGAGCTTTTACGGCTCGTATACTGGGCGAAAGCTGGAAGGACAGTCTGTCGATAGGTGTTTTGATGAATACGCGCGGACTGATGGAGCTTATCGTGTTGAATATCGGTTACGAAATGGGCATACTTCCTCCTCCTATTTTCGTTATGCTGGTAATCATGGCTTTGGTCACTACTTTTATGACTACACCTGCTTTGTCGCTCATCAATATGATTTTTCCGGAAAAAGATGTTGAAAAGGAATATATCATACAGCAAACGCAGGGAATATTCAAGGCTATGGTTGCGCTGGGTAACCCCGAAAATGGGAAAGCATTGCTAAACGTTGCCAAAACGGTTTTAGATGGAACAAAAAACAGTCTGGCGGTGACAGCGTTGCACATAACTCCCGGTACAGATACTAACCCTATTTACGGTGAGCAGTTTTCGGTTGATAGTTTCAAGGGAGTGAATGATGCTGCGGCGGAACTTAATATTCCTCTCGAAACGGAATATAAGGTAACAGATAATATTGAGTTGGAAATAGTGAAGTCGGCCAATTACAATAACTTTGATTTCTTGTTGGTGGGAGCGGGGCTTTCGTTGTCGGGCATACCTTTCTTTAAAGAAAGTTCCATGTTTCGTAACATTAAATGGTTGAATGCAATTATCAACAAAATATCCAAGCAACAGACTTTCTTCTATCCCGGTACGCTTATCAAAGACAAGACCCGGTACTTTATTGAAAATACCAATTGCAGCGTAGGCGTTTTTGTCAACCGGGGCTTTGAAGGAATTACGTCTACACTGGTTCTGATACACGATGAGTCGGACGAGTTTTTGCTGCGCTACGCACGTCGTTTGATTAAGAATGACAGCGGCGTGAGCATTAATATATTCGATACCAATAAACTGGCTTCAACAAGCGAAGTCATTCGTCATGGAATTCATGAATTACGTCAGCAGTTTCCTGACGAGGTAAAAGTAAACAAAGCGAGCCGCATAAGTTCCAGTATATTGTCGAAACATAGTTTTATGCTGATAAGTTATCAAACGTGGAATTTGCTTTCAAATTCGGATAAAAAAGAGTTTGAATACATTCCGTCCACGCTTATTATCAATAAAAAAGTGAGCCGTTTTCATACCGGTGGACGCAATAAAACCGTTTCAAACGTATCCATCGATCCAGTGGCGGAAAGCCTGTAAAACATAATTTAGCGATACAAAAAGAGAGCGAAAGATTTTTATCTTTCGCTCTCTTTGCTTTGTTATAGTAGCATTTGTTAGTTCATGTAATCCCAAACCGGCAATTGAACAGGTTTTTGTTTCAGACTTTCGATTGCTTTTTTATCAAGGTATTTACGATGAATCACCACGCGGAAGAGATACTCATTGAACCACTCATCGGTAAAGGTGAGATATCCTTTGTTTCCTGCCGATTCTCCCCAGCTGTTTTCAAACTCCCATTTCATCGGCTTATCGTTGGCATCTACGTCGCAACCGATAAGTGTCATAGCATGAGTAGAGCCACTTTGCTGAGTCAGGATGCGGGCTTTCTTGTCCATTTCCAGTTTCACCCCGAACAAAGACTCGTAATCGTACATTTTGGGGTCTAACACTCCGGTCTCGCGGTTTGCCTGTTTGCCCACATCGCACGATGCGTACATTGGTTCATTGGCCTTAATAGAAGCTAATGCCGCTTTTTTGATGTCGTCGTTAGGAAGGTTCAGATATACCCAGTTGATACCCTCTACGGTGTTACGGTCGTTTTGTATCTCGTACATTTTGTAATACTCACGGGTAGGGTCGTTCATTATCATAATGTAGTTTTCCGGTGAGTAATCTGCCGGTTTAATGTCATTGTAGAACTGTTTCGGAGTGTAGTTTTTGAGCTCTTTTACTTCGCCTTTTTTATCTTTATAACGCCATGTGAAGGTGGTAGGCGGTTCGCCAAGGCACAAGGCTAACACGCGATATACTTCGGACAGAATTGTTTTCTTTTGTTGACGTATGTCGGTAGTTTTTTTGCCTGAGGCTACCATCTCACGCAAATCGTATCCGCCTTTTCGGAGTAGTTCGTTCAGTATTTTTACAAATTGACCGGTGTTGTTGGAGTGAGCTGTTTCGGGCATCACGTCTTGTGGAACGATACCGTATTTCTCGGCTGCATTGAAATACAAGTTCCAAACACCGCCATCGCCAACCGGCGATTTGAAGTACTGATTTACGGCTCTGTCATCCAGTGATGACTTGCTGGAGCTGATAACATTTTCCAGAAAAAGATTTGATTTTTCGAATAAATCCCAGAAGTATAAATAGTTGTGCGAAAAATCAAATTTGTCCAGTCCGTATTTGTCCATGGCCAACGGGCGCATTACATTCATGGAGGTAAACATCCAGCAGCGTCCTGAGCTTTTTTGGTCAGTAATGCCTTTTACGGTAACACGGTATTTGAAAAAATGATCGATTTTACCCTGTAAATCACGGTTCAAAGCCAGCGACTTGATGTTTTCATCGGTTGTCAAAGCATTTTGAATTGCCTTTGTACCGGGAGTAAGGGTAAATGAACTTCGGATGTCTTTCAGGTCGCTTTCGGTGATAGATTGAGCATTGGCGCCCAAAGCCGAAAGTAGCATAAAGGTGGTGAATAGTTTAAACTTCATATTCTCGGTAATTTGTAATTTTATAATATGCGAATAATTTGTTTTATTTCAGAGAATTCCAGCCCTGAGCCTGTAGCTCAATTTCTTCGCCTTCGCGACCGACTAACTGTAAGCCCAGTTCGGGTTTAGTCATATGTCCTACAATGGCAATGCCTTCCATTGTCACAATTTTGTCGTAGTCTTCGAGCGATACGGTGAACAATAACTCGTAGTCTTCGCCACCATTCAGTGCTGCGGTTACAATGCTCATGTTAAGTTCTTCGGCCATGACTACTGCCTGATAGTTGATGGGGATTTTATCTTCGTACACCCTGCATCCGGCATTGCTTTGTGAGCAGATGTGCATCAGTTCCGATGATAATCCATCTGAAATATCCATCATGGCTGTGGGCACTATATTTTTTTCGCGAAGCAATTCTATTATATCTTTTCGGGCTTCAGGTTTTAGCTGACGTTGCAGGATGTAATCCCGTTCTTCAAAATCCGGTTGAGCCTGATCGTTGGCAGCAAACACAATCTTTTCACGTTCCAGCAATTGCAGACCCATATATGCCGATCCCAGGTCTCCGGTTACGCATATCAGGTCGGTTTGTCCAGCGCCGTTACGATACACTATTTTTCCTTCTTCGCCTTCGCCAATGCAGGTGATACTTATGGCCAAACCGGTAAGCGAAGCAGAAGTGTCGCCCCCAATTAAATCTACTCCGTACTTTTCACAAGCCAACTCCATACCGGCGTAAAGTTGTTCCAGATCTTCCACCGAAAATCGTTTTGAAACACCGATGGAAACAGTCATTTGTTTCGGCTGGCCGTTCATGGCATAGATATCCGAAAAATTGACAACAGCAGCTTTATAGCCTAAATGCATAAGTGGAACATACACCAAATCAAAGTGAATGCCTTCCAGCAGTAAATCGGTGGTAATCAATACTTTTTTATTCTCATAGCTGAGAACAGCAGCATCGTCGCCAATTCCTTTCAAAGTTGATTCGTTCTGGATTTTGAACTTGTCGGTCAGGTGTTTTATTAATCCGAATTCACCGTAAGCTGATATTTCTGTTCGTTGCATAATAGTTGTAAAAATGAACTTTTCCAAAGGGTTGGCCTTTGGAAAAGCTTATTGGTTAGAGTGAGATGTCAGTAACTAAGGATGTTTAATCTCTTAGTTCGCTGTTTAGCAAGGAATTTTGTCCACGCGTGTTTGATGTCTTCCGCCTTCAAATTCTGCAGAGAAAAATGTGAAAATCATATCCAGTGCTTCAGATTCGGATACAAAACGAGCGGGTAATGAAAGAATATTCGCGTCGTTATGACGACGGGCTAATGCTGCAATTTCGGGTTTCCAGCAAAGTGCCGCACGAATGCCTTGGTGTTTATTCAATGTCATGCTGATACCGTTGCCACTTCCGCAAATTGAAATACCAAAATCGAATTCTTTATTTTCAATAGCTGTAGCCATTGGGTGAGCGTAGTCGGGATAATCGCTGCTTTCGGCCGAAAAAGCTCCAAAATCTTTTAGCTTTTTTACGCCTTCACCCTGAAGGTATTCCACAACTTTGTTTTTTAGTTCGTAACCTGCATGGTCGTTACAAACAGCAATTCGAAGGTTCTTAAATGGATTCATAAATAGTGAGTTTTTATTGACTTGCAAAAGTAGAAATTAATTTTCAACTTCCACTAATTGTGATGATAAAAACCAAAACAGTGTAACCGCTTGCCCACACCGACTGTTTCTCCGCTTTATACATTTTAGTTGTAATAATTTCAATAATTGTATAATTATTACTTTTTTGTAGGATTATTTATTGACTAAAAATATGCCTAATGAGGTGATTTTTGATGAATACATTCTTTATTGTGACTGAAATTTCATAGAAATAATTCTTTTTGATATTGAATTTAAATGTTTTGAAACAAAATGAGATAATAAATTGATAAGATATGACATAATAACACCAAAATAACTATATTTGCATTATAACGATATGTAATATCAGGAATATATTACATAATAATACAAAAATTGAATTGATTCTATCAAAAAGATTGTAAAACTAAAAAAAGCAGTACATGTATTCACTCGTAAAACAAAGAGATACCGTAAACAAATGGATGGAACGATTTGGGGTTCGTTTCGGAATATATAAAAGTGGTAATTTTCACGAACAACTTTTTCCGTTCGACCCCATTCCACGGGTAATAAGTCATAAAGACTGGGTAGAAATAGAGGCCGGTTTAATTCAGCGTGTAAATGCGCTAAACATGTTTCTGGAAGATGTTTACAATGAAAAAGAAATTGTAAAAGAAGGCATTATTCCTGAAGAATTTATTTATTCCTCGAGTGGATATCTGGCTCAGTGCGAAGGTGTAACACCATCAAAGAAAATTTTCTCACACATTTCGGGTATAGATTTGGTGCAAGCCAAGGATGGAAAATGGATTGTGCTCGAAGACAATCTGCGTATACCGTCGGGTGCTTCATATCCAATGATTGCCCGAACGGTAACCCGTAAAGTTTCGCCCGAGACTTTTAAAGAAAACGCTGTTTTTGATAATCGTAATTATTCTACGCTTATCCGAAAAGCGATGGATTATATTAATATTGATAACGGACTGGAAGTGATTCTTACTCCCGGGCGCTATAACTCAGCTTATTTCGAACATTCCTATCTGGCCGAAAAAGCCGGTATAATATTGGCTTTTGCAGATGATTTGATTGTAGAAAACGATACGGTGTACTACAAGGGTTTGTTTGATAAGCGCGAACGTGTGGGTGTGATTTATCGTCGTATTTCCGACGAGTATCTTGATCCGTTGGCATTTGAAAGCACCTCGTTGCTGGGTGTTCCCAACCTCATGCGCGCTTATGCCAAAGGTAATGTAGCCATAATGAATGCTTTGGGTAACGGGGTGGCCGATGATAAGGGAATATATTATTTCGTACCGAAAATGATTGAATTCTACCTAGGAGAAAAAGCCATTTTGCAAAATGCACCTACTTATCTTCCCTATTATGAAGATGATAAGAACTATGTGCTGGCAAACCTGAAAACGCTGGTAATAAAAGATGTGGCTGAAGCGGGGGGCTACGGCGTTATGTTCGGAAGAGATATGAACGAGGAAGAACTGGCTGATATCACACGCCTTATCGAAACAGAACCGCGGCGTTGGATAGCGCAAGAAATTATCGATTTCATCGACCTGGAAATTATGGAAGGCGAAGATCGTGTGTTCCGTAAAGCCGATTTGCGTGCTTTTGTTATTAGCGAAGCCGAGACAAAAGTGTGGCACAGCGGATTAACTCGTTATACTCGCAGTCCAACATCGTTTATCGTCAATTCGTCGCAGGGAGGCGGATTCAAAGATACTTGGATATTGAAAAAATAAAATAGTTACGAGGGTTTAGTTACAAGTAACGAGTATGTTTTGACAATTTTTATTTAACTCGTAACTAAATCCTTGTAACTCGTAACTAAAAAAATAAATTATGCAAACACTTACCACAAAAAAAATAAATTCCGGCATTTCGTCGGCAAAGGCAAGTCGCCTTTTTTGGTTAGGCAGATATGCCGAACGTGTATACCTTACTTTGCACATGTTGCGCAAACATTTCGACATCATGATTGATGAGGATAAGGACTCATACATAGTTTTTTGTACCAAAATGGGTATTGAAAATAAGTACAGATCAGCCGAAGATTTTACCAAACGTTACTTGTTTGACCTCTCGAATCCCGAATCGGTGATAAACATGCTTGAGCGGGTGAAAGACAATGCCATGATGTTGCGTGAGGAAATTATGACCGAGACGCTTTGCTACATTGAGTTGAGCATTGCACATATGAATAAACCAGAGGTGCAAAACCGCGGAATTGAGGGACTTCAGCGGATTACTGATTATATGTTGGCATTCTGGGGATCTATAGATGAACGAATTGTCAATAATCAGATACGGCACTCCATTAAGTTTGGCAAATACCTCGAAAGTCTGGATATGCATATTCGTTTTGACTATCCATTTAATCGCATCGAGGAAATCTTTGAGCGCATGCTTCACCCTATCGAAAAAGAATGTTATATTTGTGATGAAATGACTTTAGTAACCCTAAAGCAGCATCTTACATTTGATGATTATAAGAATATCGGTGTATTGAAGCTTATAAATACCTTATTTCGAGTTTAATACTAAAAAATGATAAAACTAAAATATAGTTACAAGACCCGAATAACTTTTAGTGAAAACGTATATAAACATCATTTCTTGCTGAGATGTGCACCCAGTGTTTTTGATTTTCAGAAAATTATTGAAGAAAAATGTGTGATTTCTCCCAACGGAACAGTCACTGTGGGAAGGGATAGTTTTGGAAACCTGATTTATAATGGTTACATTGGTGATTTTCATAACTTTTTTGAATTTGAAGCAACGGGAATTGTAGAGCAGAGCTATTATTGTATAAAGGAAGAACTTAATCACTTATATCTTTATCCTTCCAAATACACCCAGCCAATGGGTAATATTCGAAGGTTGCTTGACACTGCTAAGTTGCCTGTCAATGCAACAACGCTGGAAAAAGTGGTTTTCCTGTCGGCCGAACTGCGCAAGGTTTTGGTGTACGAATCGGGTGTCACTTCCATTCAAACAACCGCCGAACAAGCATTGGAAATAGGCAAAGGTGTATGTCAGGATTTTGCCCATACATTAATTGCACTTTGCAGAGGGAATGGTATTCCGGCCCGTTACGTGAGTGGTTTTATGCAGGGCGAAGGATTTACTCACGCTTGGGTTGAATACTACGAAGAGGGAGTCTGGTATGGTTTCGATCCCACAAACGACCGCTGTATAGAAACGGGATACATAAAAATTGCTCATGGTCGCGATTATTCCGATTGCGCATTGGATAAAGGGGTTTTTACAGGTCTAGCACAGCAGAATTTAGAAGTATTTTTAAAAGTTGAAGAACTCCAGTAATGATAAAAACGATTATATCCGAAGGACTTCCGGTTGATGAGCAGTTGTTGATTCGAAAAAAAATAGTACAAAACGGCACTGGGCAAAAGCGAATTTGCATCGTTACCGGAACACATGGTGATGAACTTGAAGGTCAGTATGTTTGCTTTGAACTTATCCGCCGATTAAATGAGAATATTCAGTTTTTGGATGGAACTGTAGAGGTTTATCCGGCACTAAACCCGCTGGGAGTTGACTCTGTAACCCGCGGTATTCCGACTTTTGATCTGGACATGAACCGCATCTTTCCCGGTGACCCAAATGGCCACTTGATAGAACATACCGCTTACGAAATTATTCAGGATTTGCGTGGTGCTGATATGGTGATTGACATTCATGCCAGTAACATTTTCTTGCGCGAAATGCCGCAAGCCCGCATCAACGTAAAGATGTCCCGCAAGCTCATCCCGTATGCAAAAATGCTCAATATCGATTTTATCTGGATTCATGATGCAGCTACCGTACTGGAATCTACACTGGCTCATTCGCTGAACGTGATTAAAA
>Ga0302286_10000601_pt1 | contig 29226 bp, 27 predicted proteins | sample III_Fen_E2_3_FD_198765 | JGI IMG/M metagenome (GOLD analysis project Ga0302286, IMG submission 198765) | Peat permafrost microbial communities from Stordalen Mire near Abisko, Sweden - III_Fen_E2_3 | ecosystem: Environmental > Terrestrial > Soil > Wetlands > Permafrost | place: Sweden: Abisko...
AAATGGAACGCCTGAATTTCCAGATTCCGCTGATGATTGGGGGGGCAACTACATCGAAAATACATGCTGCGGTAAAAATTGCACCTCAGTATAAAAATCCGGTGATCTATGTCAAAGATGCATCGCGTGCGGTGGGAGTCGTCTCGAACTTGCTCTCCGGAAACGAACAATTTCTGTTGGATCTGCGCGAAGAGTATCAGACAATCCGCGATTTTCAAGGACAAAAGAAGGCAAAGCAATACCTGCCAATTGAGAATGCCCGTACCAACAAATTAAAGATTGACTGGAAACATAGCCCAATCTATCAACCAAATTTCATCGGCGTAAAACAATTGATCGACTTTCCGCTGGAAGAGTTGCGCAAATATATCGATTGGTCATTTTTCTTCTACGCGTGGGAGCTGAAAGGCAAATTCCCTGAAATTCTGAACGATGAGCTGCAGGGTGAAGAAGCTCAAAAATTATACGCCGACGCCAATCAAATGCTCGATGAAATCATCGAAAAGAAAATGATTCAGGCTAATGGTGTTTTTGGTATCTGGCCTGCAAATTCACAGGGAGACGATATTGTACTTTACAACGACGAAAACCGCAGTAAGGAAATTGGACGCTTTTATCACCTTCGCCAACAGGAAGCTAAGAAATCGGGATCACCAAACTATTGCTTATCCGACTTTGTGGCACCTGCCGAATGCGAACGAATGGATTATTTCGGAGCCTTTGCAGTAACAGCCGGAATTGGAATTGAAAAATGGACCCAACAGTTCCGCGATACGAACGACGATTACAGTGCGATTATGCTCGAAGCCCTGGCCGATCGTTTGGCCGAAGCGTTTGCTGAATTGCTGCACGAAAAAGTCCGAAAAGAATATTGGGGATATGCTTCTGAAGAAAAGCTCAGTATCGAAGAGCTTTTTCGTGTCGATTATCAGGGAATACGTCCGGCACTGGGTTATCCGGCCTGTCCCGAGCATCACGAAAAAGGCAATCTGTTTAAACTGCTGAATGCAGAAGCGGTAGGAATGAGTCTGACCGAACATTTCGCAATGCGCCCCAATGCTTCTGTTAGCGGACAATATTTTGTTCATCCCGAATCGAAATATTTCAGTCTCGAAAAAATTGGCAAAGATCAGGTTGAAGACTATGCCCGCCGCAAAGGTATTGCCGTGGAAACTGTTGAACAGTTTATCCCGACTAATCTGAATTATAAGGGAATTTAGAGAAAGGCTCCCTTCGACGCGCTTCGCGGCTCAGGGAGCCTCGCATTTATCATCGGCTCCGCAAGGAAAAGGACAGTAAGGAATCCGTCCGCACTAAAATGAAAAACAATGCGGATAACTTTTGGTGGCCAGAAAATCACAAATATCCATCAACAGAACTTTCATTTACCTTGAAAATCTAAAATCAAACTTTAGATTTTCAAGGTGATTTTTCACACAATACCTTGAAAATCTAAAATGCAACTTTAGAATTTCAAACTTATTTGTATCTTTGGGAGGTAAAAACGAACTAAAATGTACCTCTTTCGTCCTGAATATGAAGCTGAAATAAGACAAACGTTGGCTGCAAATCCGGTTACAGCTATTTTGGGACCTCGCCAATGCGGAAAAACAACCATTGCCCAAAAATTAGCAAGCGAGACTTCTTCTACCTTTTTCGATTTGGAAGACCCCGATGATTTCGAATTGCTGAGAAATTCGGCCAAACAAATCCTCAGTCAACAATCCGGATTGGTGGTAATCGACGAAGTTCAGCGACTTCCGGAGCTATTCCCTTTACTGCGCGTTTTAGCCGACCGTCAAAATGTCGATTGTAAGTTTTTGCTGTTGGGAAGTGCTTCGCCCGAACTGATCCGGAATTCATCGGAAACACTGGCTGGAAGAATTGGGTTTGTTGATCTGACCGGATTCCGCTTAGATGAAGTTGGCATTGAAAATCTTTCATCGTTGTGGTTGCGGGGAGGTTTTCCCCGTTCGTACCTGGCCGACGACGATCAGCAAAGTTATCAATGGCGGCAGGATTTTATTCGGACCTTCCTGGAAAGAGATATTGCACAACTTGGCTTCAATATTCCCCCACAAACGATGCGTCGATTTTGGATTATGCTGGCACATTACCATGGACAAATCTGGAAAGCATCGGAGTTTGCCCGCTCTCTGGGAATTTCTGAACCAACCGTAAAACGCTACCTCGATATCCTCACTGGAGCTTATATGATTCGTCAGGTTCAGCCATGGTTTGAAAACCTACAAAAACGACAAGTTAAAGCACCCAAAGTGTTCATCCGCGATAGTGGATTATTACATGCACTACTTTCATTGCCAGGTTCCGATATTCAAACCCATGTGAAACTAGGTTCTTCCTGGGAAGGATTTGTAATTGAGCAGATCATCAATCAGCTAAAATCGCGCGACTATTACTACTGGAGAACACATGCCGGTCTTGAACTCGACTTACTGGTGATGAAGAACGGAAAACGTTTAGGTTTCGAAATAAAATATTCGGAAACCCCTAAAGTAACCCGTGCCATGCACCAAATCATTGACGATTTGAAACTGGACTGTTTCTATCTGATTTATCAGGGCAAACATCAGGTAAAGCTCGAAGAAAAGATTATTCTGCTACCGGTAAACAACCTTATCAGTCATGATTTCAATGTGACCGAATAATTAACAAGTATAAAAAACCGACAAAAACTACGCTATTTTTTTCCTTTTTGGTTTTCGGTGTTAAGTTTGTACCCGATTAATAAATGTTAATCGCCCAAATAAATAGAATGAGATGAAAGTAATCGACATTATTAAGCAAAGTCAAAAGACACTCTTTTCGTTTGAGCTGTTGCCACCTCTCAAAGGAAACGATGCCAGTAAAATATACAAAACCATCGAAACGCTGGTTGATTATGATCCAAAGTACATCAACATCACCACGCACCGCGATGAAATGATGTATGTCGAATTGCCTGATGGACGCATTGAAAAACGAATTGTTCGCAAACGCCCCGGAACAGTTGCGATTGCCGCCAGCATCCAACACCGGTACAATATTCCGGTGATTCCGCACATCCTTTGTGGTGGCTTCACCAAAAGCGAAACCGAGCATGTATTGATTGACCTGAATTTTATGGGAATCGAGAATGTGCTGGCCTTGCGTGGCGATGGCAGCAAAAACGAACATGTTTTTCGTCCTGAACCAAACGGTCATTCCAATGCCAATCAGTTGGTTGAACAAATTGTCAATCTGCGTAAAGGCAAATACCTCGACGCAGAACTAAAAAACACAGCTCCAATGGATTTCTGTATTGGAGTTGCTGGTTATCCGGAAAAACATTTCGAAGCTCCCAATGCAGATATCGACCTGCATTACCTGAAACAAAAAGTTGATGCCGGAGCTGATTACATCGTTACCCAAATGTTCTTTGATAATCAGAAATACTACGATTTTGTAGATCGTTGCCGGGCTGCAGGCATTCTGGTGCCAATCATTCCCGGAATCAAACCAATTAACCTGGTTAACCAGCTAACCGTATTGCCTAAAATATTCAGTATTGATATTCCGCAGGACTTAGCTGTTGAACTGGCGAAATGTAAAAACGACGACGATGCCAAAATTGTAGGTACCGAATGGACTATTCAACAAGCGAAAGACCTCGTTGCTCATCATGCGCCAAGTCTTCATATTTACACCTACGGCGTTTCGGATAATACCCGAAAGATTGTAGAAGCAGTCTTTTAAAGCGGAAACCCGAGACCGGAAAAGGGAAACGAAGAATATAAAAACAAACCCCGAAATGGATGAACCGTTTCGGGGTTTGTTGTATGACGTAGAAGTCTTTATAACACAAATCCGTGTGGCAAAACAGCTCCTTTCTTAATCACCACGATGCCATCTTTAACCGAATAAAGTTCATTATTCGAATCAGGCAGATGTTTGCCCCCGTTTACCCGAACATCATTTCCGATGTGTACGTTCTTATCAACAATACAATAGTTTAAATAGCAACGCTGGCCAATCCCCAACACTTTTGCATTATTGCCATCGCTTATTTCTTCCAGTTTCTGATAGTAATCATTCCCCATAACATAGGAGTTGGCAATGGTAGTCCCCTTTCCAATCCGGGCCCGGATACCAATTACCGAATGTTCAATCCGGCTGGCATGGATAATACAACCTTCCGAAATAATCGTATTTTCCAGAGTTGTTCCCGATATTTTTGAAGGCGGCAGTAAACGCGCATGAGTATATACCGTTTTAGCCCTGTCGAAAAGGTTAAACTTCGGGATATCGTCAGTTAATCCCAAATTTGCTTCGTAAAAGGATTCGATGTTACCGATATCCGTCCAGTAACCTTCGTATTGATAACTAAGCACTTTGTGTGTCTGAATAGACTGAGGAATAATTTCTTTCCCAAAGTCCTGAGTTTCCTGATTGTCCATTAACTCAATCAATAAGTTCCGGTTGAACACATAAATACCCATCGAAGCCAGATAAATCTTGCCTTCACGTTTCATTTCTTCGCTAACATCCGAAGTCCAGTCAGGAAGTAATTCGGCTGCCGGTTTTTCAATAAATTCCTGAATAATATTGTCGGAGTCGGCTTTCAAAATTCCAAATTCAGGAGCTTCTTTAGCTACTACCGGGAGAGTTGCCAGGGTAATTTCTGCTCCGGATTTGATGTGCGCATCAATCATTTCATTAAAATCCATCTGGTACAACTGATCGCCGGAAAGGATTAGTGCATATTCAAATTCGTAGTTTACAAAGTGATGCATACACTGGCGAACGGCATCGGCTGTCCCCTGAAACCAGGATTTATTATCAGGCGTTTGCTCCGCCGCCAGAATATCAACAAATGAATCGCTGAAATTACCGAAGGCATACGTATTCTTGATGTGTTTATTTAGCGAAGCCGAGTTGAACTGTGTCAGTACAAAAATGCGATCGATCTCCGAATTCAGACAGTTAGAAATTGGAATATCGACCAGGCGGTATTTCCCTGCAATCGGCACTGCCGGTTTCGATCTGTTCTCGGTCAATGGAGCTAACCTTGAGCCCTGACCTCCTCCCAGAATGATGGCTAATGTATTCTTCTTCATTGGTTATAGCATTATTGATTGGTATAAATCTAAGTATTCAGTAGCAGCACGGTTCCACGAATGGTCGATTTGCATAATTTGTTTCCGGATTCTCTTAAAAGTCTTTTGATCCTGATACAGCTTTTTAGCCCGCTGGATCGAATGAATTACATCGAACGTAGAACATTGATCGTGACAAATGCCAAAGCCATTATCACCAATATCTACAACAGTATCTCTCAAACCACCCGTTCTGCGAACAATTGGGATGGTTCCATAACGAAGGGCATACATCTGATTTAACCCGCAAGGTTCAACTCGCGAAGGCATCAACAGAAAGTCTGCCCCGGCATAAATCTGGTGCGATAGCTTCTCGTTATAACCGATATACGAACAATAGCTTCCTTTAAATTCACTTTCCAGATAAAGCAAGGAGTTCTCAATATTTTTATCTCCGGATCCTAAAACCAAGATATTTTGTTCCCCGGGATTGTATTTCGATACATTGTAAATGATCTCAGGCAAAAGGTCGGCTCCTTTTTCGCCCACCAGGCGACCAATAAACGTAAAAAGTGGTTTCTCCGGATTCAGGCCAAACTGATTACAAAGCAATTCTTTACTGGCACGTTTCCCACGTTCTGAGGTAGTGACCGTATAATTCTTATCGAGCATGGGATCCTTTTCGGTACTCCACACTTCGGCATCGATTCCATTAAGAATACCCACCGATTTGCCACGTTCGTTGCGAAGAAGACCTTCCAATCCATTCATCGAATAACTGATTTCGTCGAGATACGATGGCGAAACAGTCGTTACCCTCCAGGCACATTTAATTCCGGAAGCCAGCGGATTAATCAAATTCTTCCATTCGACCAAACCATTGAAATAAGAATGAAACGGCGGTAAATAATGCAATTTGTCGAATCCAAACTGCCCCTGATATTGACCATTGTGAATAGTGAACACCGTTGGGGTCTGTTCGAACCGGTTGTATTCCCTGATCTTTGACATCATAAACGGGATAAAACCGGTTTGCTGATCATGACAATGAATTACATCTGGCTTCCCTTCCAGCTGATTTAACCAATTCAAGGTCGCAATCTGGAAAGTGATGAAACGCTCGGTGTCGTCGCCATAGGAATAAACATTTTCCCGATCAAATAAGCCGGGAATATCGATCAGAAAGAGCTCGAATCCAAGCGTATTTTCCTGAGGGATCAAAACATTAAAAGCAAAATTAGAATATCCCAACCTTGCAACCCCTGAAAAAATGGTGGAAAACTTGTTCTCTCTGCTATATTTTCCATGGTAAAAAGGCATAACAACGGCAGCCGAATGACCGGACAAAACCTGATACTTTGGTAATGCACCCACCACGTCCGCTAAACCACCAACTTTTGCTACAGGGTAACACTCTGCACTAATGTGAATTATATCCATAACTTAATCCGATTCTATTATTAACTCCGGGGACTTAACTCGTGTTGTTAAATTTAAAAAAAATATCCAGAAATGGTCGGAAAAGTACTTTCAAACATAAAACGGGTTGGTTAGGGATAACGCTACATGCAACAAAAAAAAATAAGAACGAAGATTCATTGAAGTTTTAGATATTGCACTTCGAACCTTAATGGATTGCACGTATCTTCCTCTATCTTTTTGACAGGGAGAACAAAAATTGTAATCCACCCTCAGGTTTGTTCCGAACAGATATTTCACCTTTATGCAGAACAATAGCATTTTTCACAATCGAGAGTCCCAGGCCAGTGCCTCCATTCTCGCGTGAACGCCCATAATCGACCCGATAAAAACGTTCAAAAATCCGGGTTAAATGTTCCTCTGCAATACCTGCTCCTGTATCTGCATACTGAAAATAGTAGAAATTATCATCCTCCAGATATTTCCGAATCGAAATCGCTGCACCGTCACCGGCATAGTTAATCGAATTTTCAAACAAATTCTGGAAGACGGAAAACAGCAACGATTCATTTCCATTCACAAGTACATCCGGATCAACATCAATCGAATAGGTCATGTTTTTCTCAGTAAGCCTGAACTTGAGATTTTCGACAACTTCGTTAATCACCGAATGAATAACGACAGGTTTAAACTCAAACAAACCTCCGGCATCTTCAATGTTATTGATTAAGGAAATATCGTTTAATAAATCGGTAAGACGCTCCGATTGGGCAAAAGCTTTTTCCAGAAAATAAGTCTGTTTATCAGCCGGTACATTCCGGTTGGTAAGCAAGGTTTCGAGATAACCTTTGATAGAAGCCAGCGGTGTCTTTAGCTCATGAGCAATATTCGAGGTGAGTTGCTGTTTCAGTAAGCGTCTTTTCTCAAGTCGGGTTATATCGCTGATTACCACTTCAAAACTGCGGTCAACAAAAATGATACATCTCACCTGAAAATATTTTTCATTTTTTTCAATGGTATATTCCATCTGTGGTAGCTCCTTCGTGGACGAAAGAATTTCACCCTCGTGATAACGGTCGACAAACTCAAGTACCCTGGAAAACTCCGGAATCGCAAATATATGCTCTGCTGAGATGGTCGACTTTTCTGAGATTACATTGATAAACTGAATGAAATGGCTATTGGCCAGAATCTTCTGTTTCTCTACAGAAAAAATTGAAATTCCTTCATCAAGTACCTGTAAGTGACTATATAGTTTCTCGCGTTCGCTAATCAGTTCATCCTTTGCCGTTTTTAACCGGTCATAAATCTGAATGATCTGCTTCCGGATTACCCCAAGCTCGTTATCCTGAAAATTGCTGTCCATTTTCGAGATATCCTCATTCTGCCCGGCTTTTAGTGCAAAATCTTTTAGCTTGACAATAAAATCGCTTAACCTGCGGGTTGTAAAATGAAGCAATGCCCACATCAGGATAAAAAGAAAACCGACAAAAAATAAGAACACACTCCCGGTTTTTAAGAATCTGGCAATATCCACATTGTAGACAACCGCCGTGCGGATCATATATTTAGAATAATTCTTGGCGTAATAGTAAAATTTCTGATTGGTCGTGCTCGACACCCGAATGCTTGAGCCTTCCCCGGCAGAAAGTGCTTTTTGAACTTCCGGACGATTCAAATGGTTCTCCAGATGTTGCGCATCACCAACAAAACTATCATACAAAACTTTCCCGGACAGATCGAGCAAGGTTAAACGGGTATTCTCAATCGGTAAGAGACATTTAAGGGTATCCATTAAATGGAAATCACCCGACTCAAAAATCTTTTTATGCTCGATATAGCGATGCGTTACCTCCGAAATATTATCGAGGGTATTTTCGAGCTGGCTGATCCGATAGCTCTTCTCCCGATCGTACTGATAAACCAGAACAGAAAGTATAAAGATGGAGAATACCACAAAAAAATTGGTGAATATCCGCCGCCGGAAGGTGTGTTGTACAATCACGATTCGCTATATTATGCTGTTATTTTATTCTTCAAAACAGTATCCGTAACCCGAACGACCTTTAATGTTCGGACCAAAATCACCAATCTTCTTGCGCAGACGAGCAATGTTTACATCAACATTTCGCTCAGTAACAATCACATCATCACTCCATATGCGATCCAGAATTTCTTGTCGGGAAAGGTATTTCCCCTTATGCGAGATAAGCATAACCAAAATTTCAAATTCCTTACGAGTGAGAAGGACCGTTTCCCCTTCGATCGTTACCGATTTCCGGTTCAGGTCGAGTTCCATGTTACCAACGGTAATAAGTTTCGACTTTGCTTCAATCGACTTGCCCCGTCGCAAAACGGCTTTAACTCTGGCAACCAACTCCTTAATCGAAAATGGTTTTGAAAGGTAATCATCGGCACCCAGATTAAAACCTGTCAACATATCATTCTCCGTTTCCCGGGCAGTTAAAAAAACAATGGGAACCGAAAACCCCATCTCTTTGCGGATCTTGTCTGCCAATTTGAAGCCCGACATTCCTCCCATCATCACATCTAACAACAACAAATCAAACTTCTCAATCGGTTTGGTCAATGCTTCTTCAGCCGAATAGGCTACTTCAATAACAAAACCTTCGCTGGATAAATTGAACTGAAGAATCTCACAAAGATCCTTTTCATCGTCAACGACCAGTATTTTAACTTCTTCACTCATTAAAATTCAGTTTTAAGTTCTAACTTTCACTTCGCCGATGACGAATCTCTGTTCCTTCAAAAGAATAAAACGAAGCTTCAGCAATATTAGCTGCATGATCGGAAATCCGTTCAATACCCGAAACCATCTCTTTCAGTGTGATAAAACTAACTAAAAGGTTTTTATCTTCCGTTATATGATTGGCTCTTTCTGCCACTTTTTTGAGCATTTTGCGGTTAAACTCATCAACCACCGTTTCTGTTTTGATAGTCCATAAGGCAAGCTCCATATCCTGATTGATAAACGACAGCATTGATTTTCGTGCCATATCAACACTTAGATCCATCATTTTGGAAATAAAACCCGACAAACCCTGGTAAACTTCCTGATTCTCAATCCGCCCCATTTGCTTAACGATACTCATCACCAAATCGCCAATCCGTTCAAGACTTATTATGATACGGTAACAGGATATTAATTTTCGGATTTCAGAGGCCACGGGCTGGTATAATACAATTGCATTCACGATGTTTTCGCTAAGCTTGACCTCCTGTTTATTAATCTTACGCTCAGTACTTTTCAATTTTTCAAGAGATTCATCGTCTGGCTGAGGTACTTCCAAAGAAGTAAATTTCTTTAAAATATCAAGCTGATGGAGAACCAGGTTTGCCAAAATCTCATAATCGGCAACAATCTCATGAATAGCTTCATCTTTTTTTAATGGCATAACTAACTTATTTAGTTGGACTAAGATACAATATTATACAAACGGCAGAACTCAACTCTGATATTCAGAAACTACCATTTTAAAAATGACAAAAATGTGAACTAATGATTACAATGTTGTTACAACTAAATTACAAGTCAATTAAATCATTCCGGGATAAACATTTGATTGTTGATTAATGATACTGTAATCGTTTTGTAATATGAAGGATGGACTTTTGTTGCATCAAATCAAAACAAACAGTAGAAATGAAAAAAAACATTTGGATACTATTCGTTGTCATTTCGCTCTCCGCTTTTACCGCAAAAGCTCAGACGGATAAAAAATTAGAAGAGAAAGTAACTGAACTTAACGACGTTGTAAATGGCATAAACGAACGCCTTGCAACCAGTGAAGCTGATCTGTCGAAGCTTACTAAAATTAAAGTGTCGGGTTACATCCAGGCACAGTACCAGAATTATGAAAATCTGAACACTCAACCTACCAATTTCTTTTCAATCAGACGTGCCAGAGTGAAATTCACGTACGAAGCTGCAGATGGTGTCAAATTTGTTTTGCAGCCCGATTTTGCTCCGGGATCTCTTTCTTTGAAAGATGCCTATGTTGTAGTAAACGATCATTGGTCAAAGACTTTTAGCTTATGGGCTGGTAAATTTAACCGTCCAAACTATGAAGTTGAATACTCTTCAAGCCAACGCGAATTAGCCGAACGTTCATTAGTCATCCGGACTCTTTATCCAGGAGAACGCGCCATTGGTGCAAAATTGGAATATAACCCACTGAGTGTTCCATTCCATGCACAACTTGCATTGATTAATGGTAACGATGGTTTGACTATTAATAATAGCGCAGGAGCAAATCTAAATGCAACTGACAATAAAGACTTCGATAATTACAAAGACATCATGGCCAGGGTAACTTATAACCTGAGGCTGGGAAACTTTGGCGGACTTGATTTTGGTGCTCATGGTTACTTCGGATCATTAAAGTCAATGGCGTTGAAGACTCTTAGCAGCGATTATTCCACAATTAAGGATGCAAAAATTGGCGATGCGATCAAAAGAAACTGGGTCGGTGGTGAATTCCAATTGTTTGCTGATGTATTAGGTGGAATGTCAGTTAAAGGCGAGTATATCGCTGGTAAGAATGCTTCTATTGGTTATACCCCGGTTGCTGCTTCGGGAACAACTGCTGCAGTTCCTGGTGTTGCAAACTTCCAGAACAATTTCTCAGGGTACTACCTCTATTTCATTAAAAATTTAGGTAAAAGGAACCAGTTTGCTTTCCGTTACGACTACTATGATCCAAATACCGACATCAAGGGAAAAGATGTTACCATCACCAAATATACTTCAGCTGATGCCACCACATTGAAAAACAGAGTCAGTGGAAAGAGTGATTTGGCAACCTCAACTTTCGGTTTTGCATTACACCACTATTTTGACGATAACATCCGTATTTCGTTGAACTACGATATCGTTAACAATGAAAAAGTTGGAACAACTGCTGGCGTTAGCAACTTAATGGAAAATTATACAAAAGCCGATGGTTCCGTTGTGAAAAACGGACTTGACTATAGCAAGAATGTTAACAACAACATGTTAACCCTGAGGATTCAAGCGAAATTTTAGTCGCAAAATTTAAATACTATTAAATACTGAAAAAATGAAAACATTGAATATTAAAAAGACAGCGGTTATTGCCATTCTTTTAGGAGTTATTGGTTTCGCTTTTACTGCCGCTCCCGATCGCATTACCGTAAAAGGATCTGACACGATGGTAATCCTTGCTCAGAAATGGGCCGAAGTGTACATGAAAAGCAATCCAAGTACTGCTGTTCAGGTAACTGGTGGCGGTTCCGGAGTGGGAATCTCAGCTTTAATTAACGGAGCAACTGATATTGCCAATGCCAGTCGCAAAATGAAACAAACTGAAAAAGATAAGTTAAAAGCTCGTTATAACACATTAGGCGTTGAAGTTGCCTGTGCCAAAGACGGGATCACCATCTACCTTCACCCTTCAAACAAAGTAAAAGAACTGACAATTGAGCAGTTAGGTAAGATTTTCCGCGGTGAGATCAAAAACTGGAAAGAAGTAGGTGGTGCTGATGCCGACATCAAACTTTACGGACGCGAAAATAGTTCAGGTACTTATGTTTTCTTTCAGGAAAATGTAGTAAAAGGCGACTACGCTTCAACCTGCCAAACGTTGCCAGGAACCGCTGCTGTAGTAAATGCAGTTAAAAAAGACGCCAATGGAATTGGATACGGTGGTGCTGCTTATGCTGAAGGTATTGAAATTTGTAAAGTAAAACAAAATGCAAATAGTCCCGCCTATCTTGCTTCAGCTGAAACAATTGCCAAAAATCAATATCCAATCTCCAGATATTTATATATGTACCTAAGGAATAAACCTACCGGTGCAATGAAAAAGTACATCGACTGGATTTTAAGTCCTGAAGGACAGAAACTGGTTGTTGAAATGGGTTATTTCCCGGTGAAATAAAACAGCAAAAAAATAGAGGATTATAAGCGGATTTCTTTCTACGGAAAGAGGTTCGCTTTAGTCATAAATAATTAATCCATGACAAAAGAGACTAAACGAAAAAAGAAGTCTGAATCGGGGCTAATCGACATTACACAAAAGAAATTTAGGCTAAGTGATTATCTGGCCGAAAAAGTGATCAAAGGGGTTGCTTTTTTGTCAATAACAATCGTAGTCCTGATTTTTATTTTTGTTTTTAGGGAATCTTTGCCGATTTTTTCGAATGCCAAGGCTCCTGAAAAAACAGAACTAGCAAGTCGCACTGTGGAAACGCAGGAAACATACGGAGAGGTTACTGATAAAACGGCAACAGCCGAAGTTCAGGAAACGTATGGAGAAGTTACTGATAAGCCTGCTGCCGGAGATGTTCAGGAAACTTATGGAGAAGTTACCGATACAACAGCGCAGACTAACCCTGCAGAAAAAAGTTATACGGTTAGTGCCGGAAGCGGAAATGATGATAATCGGGGTGCTCTTAAATCCTTGCTAACCAAAGACTGGGTGCCAGTCTCGGAGAAACCCAGGTATGGAATTCTGGCTCTTATCATTGGAACATTCAAGATTACCATTATCTCTATTCTGTTTGCTGCACCGGTAGCTATTTTGGCGGCACTCTACACGGCATCATTTGCAAGCCGCCGAATGAAAGAGATTATCAAACCAACCATCGAGCTACTGGCAGGATTTCCATCTGTAGTCATTGGTTTTTTTGCATTAATGGTATTGGCTACCTTTCTTCAGAATGTATTTCAATACGATACCCGTCTGAACTCGTTTGTGGGAGGTATTGCAATGGGCATTGCCGCAATTCCGATCATATTTACCATCACCGAAGATGCACTGACTGCTGTTCCTAAAACATTTAATGAAGCTAGTCTGGCTCTTGGAGCCTCCAAATGGCAAACCGCCTTTTTCGTAATTCTCCCGGCAGCAACTCCCGGAATCTTTGCCGCTGTGCTTTTGGGCATTGGCCGTGTTTTTGGCGAGACAATGATTGCGCTAATGGCTACCGGGAATGCAGCTCAAATGGGCTTAAATCCATTCGAGTCGGTTCGGACACTGGCTGCCACGATTGGCGCTGAAATGGCCGAGGTGGTTTTTGGAGACACACATTACAATGTGCTCTTTCTCATCGGATCGTTATTGTTCATCTTCACTTTTATACTGAATGCAATTGCTGAATTCTATGTAAAAGGAAAATTAATGAAAAGAATACAAGGAAAATGATCAAGAGTTTCAGAAAAAATATAAAAGGTATTCTGATAGAAGGGCTTACGCTTTCTTCAGCTTTACTGATTATTGCGATCATTGTGGTGATGATTGTAGTAATTGTTATCGGAGGAAAAAACCAAATATCGTGGGAGTTTCTGACCAGTTTCCCGAAAGATGGAATGACCAAAGGAGGAATATTTCCGGCCATTTATGGAACTGCACTTTTGGTAATTATCATGTCGGTTGCTGCGGTACCATTTGGAACGATCACCGCTATTTATCTTACTGAATATGCTAAGGAAAATGCCATAATTGCTAAAGTTATCCGCTTTGCAGTTCGCACGCTGGCTGTAATTCCTTCGATTATTTACGGTTTGTTTGGACTCGGCTTCTTTATCAAATTTGTAGGTGTTCAGATGGATAATACTTTTTTGGGAGGACAGCTAAAATGGGGACAACCCAATATTCTTTGGGCAAGTTTAACCATGGCCTTGTTAACCTTACCGGTTGTTATTGTTTCGGTTGAGGAAGCATTGAAAACTGTTCCTAAAGATTTGCGTGCAGCCAGCCTGGCCTTAGGTGCTACCAAATGGCAAACAATCTGGAGAGTAGTTCTTCCCGGATCTGTTTCAGGAATTATGACCGGAACGATATTGGCTGTCAGCCGGGGTGCCGGCGAAGTTGCCCCCATCCTGTTTACCGGAGTTGCCTATTACGTAGCCACCCTACCCGGATCATTCAGCGATCAGTTTATGGTTCTGGGTTATCACATTTATGTAATGACTACCCAATCAGCCAATGTCGATCAAACCTTACCAATTCAATTTGGAACGACACTGGTACTTCTGGCACTTACATTCATCCTTAACATTTCAGCGATTATTTTAAGATATCGGATCAGAAAAAAGAAAACCAATTAATTATGACTGTTGAAAAAATACATACCGAAAACATGTTCCTGCACTATGGAACAAAATTGGCCCTAAAAGATATATCCATTAAAATTCCGGAGAAAAAAGTAACAGCTTTTATCGGACCATCCGGTTGCGGAAAATCGACCTTTCTTCGAAGTCTGAATCGCATGAACGACTTGATTGATGGGGTAAAGATTGAAGGAAATATTTTTATCGATGACATCAATATTTACGACAAAAACATTGATGTGGTAACGCTCCGGAAGAAAGTAGGAATGGTGTTTCAAAAATCGAATCCTTTCGCCAAATCGATTTACGAGAATATTGCCTATGGTCCCCGGATTAACGGACTAAATGACAAGAAACAACTCGACGAAATTGTGGAAACAGCTCTTCGCAATGCCGCTATCTGGGATGAAGTTAAGGACCGTTTGGGCGATTCTGCTCTGGGACTTTCAGGCGGACAGCAACAACGACTGTGCATTGCCCGAACGCTGGCAGTCAATCCGGAGATTGTACTAATGGACGAACCTGCCAGTGCTCTTGATCCACTGTCAACTTCAAAAATCGAAGAGTTGATCGTCCAGCTAAAAGAAAATTACACTATTGTAATTGTGACCCACAACATGCAGCAAGCTGCCCGAATTAGCGACAACACGGCATTTTTCTACCTAGGCGAACTTATCGAATACGATAAAACCAAGAAAATTTTCACCAATCCGGATAAAAAACAAACCGAAGATTACATCACCGGAAGATTTGGATAAAGAACCAAGCCCCTCACTGCAAACGGCAGACGGGTAAATCTTCAGCACTGAGGTTCAGTAAATTGATGTCAAAAAATTAAATAACTTATACCGATTTTTATCCCCCTCCTTCGGAGGGGTTAGAGGAGGCAATTATGGAAAATAGAATATTCGACTCGGAACTCGAAAAACTTGCCCACAAGGTGGTGCAGATGTGTTCTCAGGTAAATGAGCAAGTTAATGATGCCCTCGCTGCACTTAGGGAATATGATCTTAAACTTGCCCGTAAAGTGGTCAGTAACGACAGCGAAATAGATACTCTTGACGTAAAAATTGATAGGCTGTGTCAGAAAATTTTCGCCCTGCAACAACCGGTTGCATCCGACCTGCGTTACATTCTATCGGCACTCAAAATCAATAACGATCTGGAACGTGTTGGCGACCATGCCGTGAATATTGCCAAACGTATTGAACCTTTGGCCGACTATCGTCAGTTAATCTCAGAACTTGGAATTGAAGAAGTAAGTAAGGAAACATCATTACTTTTCGCCGATGTACTAAGCCTGGTTAAAAATCATGATTTGGAGTATTGCACCAAAATCTACCAGCGTTCATCCACCTTAAAAGAAGGTTGTGAAACGATTGCCGAAAAGATTCTTGCGGAAATGATGCACCAATCGGAAGTGGTCGTAGTTGCGTCAAACATCCTGATTATCGTCAACCTGATCGAACGAATTGCAAGTTATTCCAATAACATTGCCGAATCAATCACCTTTGTCGTCGAAGGCGAAATTGTCAAACACAAAAAGAAAATGGAATAGATCACCGGATAAAACTGGGAGAATCTCTCGAATACCTTATAAAGCAACCGCAAAGATGCAAACTTACACATTAAAGTTCTGTGTCTTTGCGGATTAAACTAACCTTATCAAATCAGTAACAGGAAAGCCGAAATTGCAGTAATCACAATAACAACCTGACGGAAAATTTTATCCGGAATTATTTTTACAATCTTATATCCCAGAAAAGCACCCAGCGCAATAGCCGGTAAGGTAACCAAATCAATTGCCAGAGTATCCGGTTTTATATTGTTCCAAACAAAAAGCTGTAAAGGAAATTTGGTAAAGTTGATGATCATGAAAAACCAGGCACTGGTTCCAATGAAGCTGTTTTTGGGAAGGTGCATCGCCAACAAATAGATAACCATCACCGGTCCGGCAACATTGCCAATCATGGTGGCAAAACCTCCCAGAATACCCATCCCTGCTGCAAACCACCATTTATCAGGGAACAGGTTCCCTCCTTTTCGTTTATCCTGCCACAACATCAACCCAATACTCAGGAATACCAGAATAGCGATCAGATTCTTAAATTGTTCATCGTTAACCAACTTTCCGATCCACAGAGCCAGAACCAAACCAACTACAGCCCACGGCAGAACCCTACCCAGATAATGCCAGTTGGCATGTCGCCGATAATAAGCCACTCCAAAAAGATCGGCCATCATCAGTATTGGCAGCAATACTCCCGTCGATGGTTTTGCTCCAAAAATGAATACAAGTGCCGGGACAACAATCATTGAAACCCCCGGAACCCCAACCTTCGACATCCCGATCAACATTCCGCAAAACAAAATGACGACCCATTCAAAGGCATTAATATCAAGAGAAGAGAGCATTTCCATAATTCGTTGTTAAAATCGGGGGACAAAAATAACGGATTGAGAAAGTAATTCAACAAAAAAGAGTTAAAAGCTACTTTCGCAACCTTTAACTCTTAATTTATATACTAATACTTATGCGAAAAGATTAGTCAAACTTTAAACAGGAATCCAATTCTTCAAAATTCCTTCGTAATATAAGCTGCAAATTTCCCTTTTTTATTTCAAAATCAAACTAAAAAGATGATTTTCTTCATAATTACACGATTTTGGTCAAATTTGAGGATTAACACCTAGTGCCAACTTTCTTCAAAAAACAATATTGTTTTTATTTCAAACTCACATTCGAATAATCAACCCGAATAGAACCATACGTTGCTTCAATAAGGTCTAATGTTTCCTGAATATCTTCCAACGTTTCGGCCTGCAAAAGACGAATCCGATATTCCCTGAAATTATAAAGAGTCGGAAAATATTTTGCAAAATGACGACGCATCATCAGAATTCCACTTCGAACGTTGTCTTTCCATTCAATCGACATATTTAGCTGATCGCGCACATTCTGCACCACATCAGAAACCGTTGGTGCCGGTAACAATTCGCCGGTTTTAAAATAATGTTTCACCTCCTGAAAAATCCAGGGACGACCAATCGACCCACGGCCAATCATCAGGGCATCTACCCCACTCTGATCCAGAAAAGCTTTTGCTTTTACAGGTCCATTGATATCACCGTTCCCAATAATTGGAATAGTCATACGTGGATTGTTTTTCACCGCTGCAATCAGCGACCAATCAGCCTCTCCGGTGTATAACTGACTACGCGTCCGACCATGAATAGCTAATGCTGCCACACCTGCATCCTGCATACGTTCTGCAACATCCACAATAATTTTGGTGTTCTCGTCCCAGCCCAAACGGGTTTTTGCCGTAACCGGAACGTTCACTGCTTTCACAATAGCAGCAGTCATCCGCTGCATCTTATCCGGATCCTGCAACATTGCAGCACCAGCTCCGTGCCGGATAATCTTTTTCATTGGACATCCGTAGTTGATATCAATAAAATCAGGTTGACATTCTTCTGCAACTTTAGCGGCTTCAACCATCGAATCAATGTCATGACCATAAATCTGGATGGCTACCGGACGATCAAAATCAAACAGTGTCATCTTCTGTTTGGTTTTCTGAATATCGCGTATCAATGCCTCCGACGACACAAATTCAGTGTACATCACATCGGCACCGTATTTCTTACACATGTACCGAAACGATTTATAGGTCACATCCTCCATGGGTGCCAAAAACAATGGCATCTCTCCCAAATCTATATTTCCGATCTTCACTGGCTATTTTTTCAATGATTGAATTTCGGTGCAAAGTAAGCAACAAAGTGCAAAACCGACAATGCTGCTGATTTTTTATCTAAAAATTAATCCACAAAAGAATCAACTGAATACTTTGTAACATTGTTATTTAGCAAGCTACTCGTTAGACTTACGCAACCAAAGAGAACTTTCTTTCGTCTTGATGAAAAAACTTCTCGATTATGAAACCTACATCTGTATTAAAATGCCTGCTGATTCTTCTTCTCTTCACAGCCATGAGCTGCAGAGAAAGTATTATGGATCAAACGTTAAGCTTAAACAAGGAAGTGAGTGTCCGTTTAAATCAGTTATATACTTCCGAGAATGGACAATATTCCATGAAACTTACCGAGATCAACGATTCGCGTTGTCCTGAAAACGCAAACTGCATCTGGTCCGGAGAAGTCATGTTGAAAGGTGAATGGACCGAAAAAGGCAGTAAATCGACGCTTGAACTGCACTCGGTGCTAAGTGCGCAACAGATATCTCCGGATGGCTATACCATCAAGATTGTGGATACCAAACCATTTCCGAAAATAGGCACAGAAACCAAAACCGAAGATTTTATAATTACCCTGCTAATCCAAAAAAAATAGGAATCAACGCCTCAAAATCCAAAATTCATTCAAGCTGCTAAGTTGCTATTGATGAGTAGCGAAGACAAAGTTTTCAAAAACAATTTGCCTTTGCTCCTATTGACTAAAGAAATTATCTTAATTTTAAATTCAGATTCGAATCCGGATTAAGATCGGAATTGTTTCGATGTATTTTCTTTTGCTTCTAAGCAAAAACAATTAATCAATTAAAAAATAGCAACATGACAACAAAAAGAATGAACGAAGAAGAAGACGAAGAACCAAAAGAAAAAAAGATAGCCTTACAAAAAGAAATCGAACAGAAATTTCTGGAACAACGAAAAATATTCCTTTGGGGAGAAGTTGATGACGAATCAGCTCAGGATATTGTCAGTAAATTGCTGTACATGGAGTCTATTAAGCCTGGTGAAAAAATTACGTTTTTCATTAACAGCCCCGGTGGTGTTGTAACTTCCGGATTCTCGATTCTTGATACCATGAACCTGATTTCTTCTCCGGTTTCAACCGTTTGTATGGGACTTGCAGCCTCCATGGGTTCGATCCTTTTATCGGCCGGACAAAAAGGAGAACGCTACATTTACCCTCTTGGTGAAGTGATGATTCATCAGCCAAGTATTGGATATTTGCAGGGACGCGCAAGTGATCTGGAAATTCATGCTAAACAGATTGGAAAAACAAAGACCTTATCGGCTGAGATTCTGGCAAAAAATTGCAATCAACCTTTGGAACAGGTTTTAAAAGATTTCGAACGCGACTACTGGATGAATGCTCAGGAATCAGTTGAATACGGAATTGTGGACGGCATTTACAAAATGTAATAAGCTTTATACACACCTTACCCTGCTAAAATGCGGTGAATAATCAATGTATTCACCGCATTTTTTGCAAAGAATAAACCATCACCTCAATTCTTCCCTGCTTTTTTTGCTAATTTGGCCTGCCGATACGAACCCCGGAAATCGGGTAAACAAGCTAATATGGAACTTAGTCTGTTAATTTCATTTATTGGAGCTTCGGTGCTTCTGACCTTAATGCCCGGCCCCGATATCATCTTTGTTCTCACCGAAAGTCTGACCAAAGGTCAACGCAATGGCATTGCGGTCTCATCCGGATTGGCATCCGGAATTTTGGTTCATACAACCGCAGCCGCGACTGGCATTTCCTTATTGATTCAAAATTCGGCAATTGCTTTTTCGATCCTCAAATATATGGGAGCTGCTTATCTTTTCTATATGGCCTATGGTTCGCTAAAAGAAAAACAGCCAGTGGTGGAGCAAATAGCTGAAGCCGCAACTTCGGAGAAAAGCTTTTTTCAACTGATGCGCAAAGGTTTTTTAATGAATGTTCTTAATCCGAAGGTCTCGCTTTTCTTCATTGCTTTTCTTCCGCAATTTGTAAGCAAAACCGGATTTCACGTAGCTTTTCAAATGATTATTATGGGAGCTGTTTTCATGGTTCAGGCCTTTCTGATCTTTAGCCTGGTATCGGTGCTTTCAGGAAAACTTAGTTCCTATCTAAACAGTTCGCGCTTCTGGAAAATCACCAAATGGAGTAAAATCAGTGTACTTTCAGCTTTGGGACTAACACTACTTCTGGCCCGAAAATAACAAATACAACTGATCTGGTGAGGATTTCACTTTCAACAAGAAACCCTCACTAAATCCAATAACTACCGGTTATCCACTCTCTCCGGATACAAATCGTGGTTCATCATTCGGTACTCCGCCATCTGTTCGTATTTGGTTCCGGGTTTGCCGTAATTGCAATACGGATCGATGCTCAGACCTCCGCGTGGAAGAAACTTTCCCCAGACTTCAATGTATTTGGGTTCCATTAAAGCAATTAGATCTTTCATAATGATGTTCATGCAATCCTCGTGAAAGGCTCCGTGATTGCGGAAACTAAACAAATAAAGCTTTAAACTTTTGCTTTCTACCAGCTTCTTATCCGGAATATAGCTAAGATAAACTGTCGCAAAATCGGGCTGACCGGTAATTGGGCATAAACTGGTAAATTCCGGACAGTTGAATTTTACCATTGTATCGTTTTCAGGATGTTTATTATCGAAGCTCTCCAACATTTCGGTGGTGTACTCGAACAGGTATTTGCTTTCGTTTCCGAGATTTTTTAAGTCGCTCATAATATAGTTCCAAGTTTAAAGTTTCTTATGAGGTTATCTCTAAAGTCATTGATACCGTCATCCTGAACTTGGTTCAGGATCCCAAAGTATTGAATATCAGATCCCGAAATAAATTCGGGATGACCTGATTCACAAGCATTTTGACTTTTGAGACAACCTTGATTTTTTAACTGCAAATAGCTTTCCAGACCTGCTTTCCTTAGTTTACAGGCCGGACAATGGCCGCAACCATCGCCTTTGATTCCGTTGTAACACGTTACGGTTTGTGTACGCACCAGATCAAAAACACCTAATTCATCCGATAAAGCCCAAATATCTTCCTTCGTTTTCCACATCAGCGGAGTATGAATGGTAAACTGATAGTCCATCGACAAGTTCAGCGTTTGATTCAGTGAACGAATAAACTCATCGCGACAATCCGGATAGCCGCTGTAATCGGCCTGACCAACTCCGGTAACCAGATTCGGAATGTTCTTTCCTTTGGCAAAAATAGCGGCAAAGGTTAGAAACAACATGTTGCGCCCTTCCACCAACGTGTTGGGTGGAGTATGTTCAGGTTTGTTCTCGTCCACATTCATTGCAGTATCGGTCAGCGAATTGTGCGTAATTTGTTTGAGCAGATCCAGATTCAGTAAGGTAAACGGAACTCCGGCATTTTCAGCAATAGCACGAGCAGCATCCTGCTCAATTCGATGCCGCTGACCATAATCAAAACAAAGAGTTTCCACTTCATCAAACTCCTTCAATGCCCAAAATAAACAGGTAGTCGAATCCTGTCCTCCTGAAAATACAACAAGTGCTTTTTTAGTCATCCTATTAAATTTCTTTGACCTTGAAAAGGTTATAAGACAAATTAGTATCGAAAGTATCTTCTCCCTCAACACGTTTTACAAAACCGACAACCCAGATCGTGACAGGTAAAATCAGAATTTCGTAAACCGTTTTTAGCATAGCTTGGGTAAAAATCATGGTAATCAATACACTCAACGGAAATACTCCGGCAAAAGCAATACTGATGAAAATACACGAATCGGCACTTTCTCCAACTAAAGTTGAAAGGATTGCCCGAATGGAGAAACCTTTGCCTTTAGTGGCAACTTTCATCCGGCTCATTACAAAAGCATTCAGGAACGACCCAATAAGGTAGGCACTTAAACTGGCAATTACAATCCGGGGAGTATTTCCTAAAACGGTTGCAAAGGCCTCCTGATTTTGCCAGAAAGGGGCTCCGGGAATTGCAATTCCCATAGTGAAAAACAACACTGCCAACACATTTACCACAAAGCCAGTCCAAATAATCAGCCGGGCTTTTGCAAAACCCCACACTTCGGTAATTACATCATTTAAAATGTATGCAATCGGAAAAATCAACACACCTGCAGGAGCAGCCCATGAGCCGATCAGCAAAATTTTGGTAGCGAGGATGTTGGAAATCAAAAGGCAAGTGGCAAATAAAATGCCCGCAAGCATAAACAATACTGATACAGAATTTTTCATTTTCTTGTTTTTTACGTGGTTACCAAGTACACGGCTTTCCGGGAAAGCTCGGCGCAAAAGTACTATTTTATTTCAAAAAGCAAAAAACAAGAAAAACACTGACAATCAAATATTTTGAGCATTTTCTTTGTTTACTATAATTTAAAATTGTACGTTTGAGTAAGCACACCAAACGATTAACTATCATGAACTCGAAAACGACAGATAAGATTGTGGTCTATCAGGCATTTTCTGATCCAATCAACGCCAACATCGTAAAGGGCCTGCTCGATTCGTATGAGATTGAATGCTTCCTTTCCGACGAAAACATTGTAAATCTAAATGCCATGTATAATGCCGCTGTTGGAGGCGTTAAACTGAATGTTTTTGAAAAAGATGTTGATCGGATTTCTGAAATTTTGAAAGCAGAAAATATTCAGCCAGAACCCGGCTTCCCGACAGAAGAAGAGGCAAGCAAAATAGTTTGTCCAAATTGCAAGTCTGCAAATGTCAGCTTTGGCGGTTCCGTTAAGCGAAAGTTCGGCTATCGCGACATCTGGGTCTCGTTTCTTTTGATGATTTATCCGTTTACCATGCGCAAAACCTATCACTGTTTCGACTGCGGACATGAATTTAAAAACAAATAAGTCTAACTTTGCCTTCAAATAAAAAAGATAGACATGGCTACGACTGCTTTCCGGGATATGAGATCTTTCCCTCAACTAATGTTTTCCATCTTTGTAATGGTGGCTTCTGTGATGATATTCATGGTAGTTGGAATGTTGATTGCCATACCCTTTTGGGGACTAGACGTTATCATGAAAGGGCTAACTGCTGCCGGAAGTGATCCTGCCGGAATGCATTTTTTAAAATACTTTCAGGTCATTCAATCAGTAGGGCTCTTTGTTGTGCCTCCATTCATTATTGCCTTATTATATCATGGCAATGTGAACGAGTACCTGCAAATTAACCGTTCAACCCGTTGGCAATCATACTTACTGGCTACTGTAGCTCTAATTGCTGCGACTCCAGCCATTAACTTTCTGGGAGAAGTAAACGGACAGATGAAACTACCTGAATTTATGTCGGGACTTGAAAACTGGATGCGAACGATGGAAGATGCTGCAACTGTTCTGGTTGAAAAGTTCATGAAAGTAGAAAGCATACCGGGACTGCTATTCAATATCTTCATGATTGCAATCATTCCGGCCTTAGGCGAAGAACTAATGTTTAGGGGAGTCATTCAGCGTATTTTTTCAAACTGGACCAAAAATTACCATTGGGGCATCTGGATTACTGCATTTTTGTTTAGTGCGATGCACATGCAATTCTACGGGTTCGTCCCACGAATGCTGTTAGGTGCAATGTTTGGATACCTGCTGGTCTGGACCGGAACTTTATGGGTTCCTATTCTGGCTCATTTTGTAAACAACACCTTGGGAGTTATCGGCTATTACCTCATCAACAAAGGAGTTATGACTAAGGAAGATGGAGATATTGGGGCTGGCCTGGAGCAATATCCATTGGCAATTCTCAGCTTCGTTGCTGTTGGAATTTTGCTGTATCTCCTTTATCGCCGCGAACAAGTAAAAATAAAAATGCCCGTAAATCGATCTGATTCACAGGCATCCCGAATTGATTGATTTTTATTAAGAAAAGACGATACTCTGTTGAATACTTTCACCTTCCATTTTCTTTAGCTCTGACCCACGGTAAACGTAAACAATACCATATTCAGAAGCTTTGTCCCTGCGGTCTTCATCATCAAGATAAGCCAATGCTGATTCCACCTCATTCCACATTTGCTGAATCATTTCATCGGCTTGAAGCCTTAAGTCGGCAACTCTTACAGAGGCTTTGTTCGTAATATTCTGAAGAATCTTTTGTTGTCGATATGCTTCTCTAAATTCTTCATAGTGCACTTTTACCAAAGCAATCGACGGACTATAAATCGGACTACCACCTTTCATCACCCGTTTTTGCTCTCCTTCAATAATCCGTTCTCCCCAGCTAAGAACATGTGCTTCCAGATTAAGTGGAGGTGTCGCTTTCGAATTTACCGTTAAACCATAAAACTCGATCACTTCCGGTTTCATCTCTCCACGTAATATGGCGAAATTTACTACCTGAAGAAAATGCGACAAATAAAGTTTTGCCTTTCTGAATATCTCTCCATACTCTTTCGAGCGATCGAATTGATTTTGCTTCGATGCATTCAATTGACGAATAGCACCCAAAAAATGTGGATAAAATACCTGCAAATTCTCAAGCATCTGCTGACTAAAAGCCAGTTTGGTATATGCTGTTCTTTTACCAATATCCAGTCCGGCCTCGATTGCTCGCAGCCTGGCTACATCAGTATTCGGTAATCTTCTGTAAGGCATATCGTGGGTTTTAAGTACACTATTGCGAATATACAAATTCGCTACTCAAAAACCTGATCTTCGCAAAAGAACTAATCAACACCAGATTGTTAAAAAGACAAGCTAACAATTTGACCAACAAACGCCTGACACAATACAAATAGTAATTATCAACAGACTATTTCTCATAAAAATGGTATTTTAAACCGTAGAAGAGCCCTTCTGAAGTTATTCCAAAAGAAATAAATGGCTTTTTGAGATAAATCAAGAAGCAAAAAGGGCTCCGAAGAAAAATCTCCGAAGCCCTTTTATATAAGATAACGAATATTCGATTAGTCTCCCAGCTTAGCACACAAGAACTCACGGTTCAAACGGGCAATATTTGAAAGAGAAATACTCTTTGGACATTCTACTTCGCATGCACCGGTATTGGTACAGTTACCGAAGCCTAGTTCGTCCATTTTAGCAACCATCGCTTTCGCACGACGAGCACCTTCAACGCGTCCCTGTGGCAACAAAGCCAACTGGCTTACTTTTGCTGAAACGAATAACATGGCAGAACCATTTTTACAAGCAGCAACACAAGCTCCACAACCAATACAAGACGCAGCATCCATAGCTTCATCGGCATCAGCTTTTGGAATAGCTATTGCGTTAGCATCAGGAACACCACCAGTACTTACCGATACATAACCACCTGCAGCAATAATTTTATCAAATGCCCGACGGTCAACCATCAAGTCTTTGATTACCGGGAAAGCAGCCGAACGCCAAGGTTCGATGGTAATAGTCTGTCCATCTTTGAATTTGCGCATGTGCAACTGGCAAGTGGTCACGTCTTCATCTGGTCCGTGTGGATGACCATTGATGTATAATGAACACATTCCGCAGATACCTTCGCGACAATCGTGATCAAATGCAACAGGTTCTTTATTTTCATTGATCAGCTGCTCATTCAGCATGTCCATCATTTCGAGAAATGAGCTATCTGTTGAAACATTATTTACCTTGTAGGTTTCTAAACGACCCTTTTCTTTGGGTCCGTTCTGACGCCAAACCTTAAGCGTAATATTTATTGTTTTTTCCATGATTGATGTCTTTTATAAAGCCATTACTTGTAATTACGCTGAACCATTTTTACACTTTCGTAAACCAAATCTTCTTTGTGAAGTTCAGGTTCAACATCTTTACCTTTGTATTCCCAACAAGATACATAGGCAAATTTGTCGTCCTGACGAAGTGCTTCACCTTCTTCAGTCTGGTATTCTTCGCGGAAGTGACCTCCACACGATTCTTCACGGTTCAGTCCGTCACGAGCCATCAGGTCACCAATTTCAATAAAATCAGCTAAACGGCTGGCTTTTTCAAGTTCAACATTCATTCCAACAGTATCGCCAGGAATACGAACGTTTGACCAGAATTCTTTTTTAAGAACTGCTATTTTTTCAATGGCAGTCTGCAGGCTTTCTTTAGTTCGACCCATTCCCACAAAATCCCACATGATCAAACCAAATTCTTTGTGCAAACTATCAACCGAACGTTTACCCTTAATGCTCATCAATTTAGCAAAACGATCTTTTACAACCTTTTCAGCTTCAACAAACTCAGGTTCGTTGGTGGTCATGCGTTTGGTCGAAATATCAGCAGCCAAATAGTTCTGAATAGTATATGGTAATACGAAATAACCGTCAGCCAAACCTTGCATCAAAGCAGAAGCACCTAAACGGTTTGCTCCGTGATCTGAGAAGTTTGCTTCACCACAGCAGAACAAACCGGTAATGTTGGTTTGCAATTCATAATCAACCCAGAGACCACCCATCGTGTAGTGAATAGCTGGATAAATCATCATTGGTGTTTTGTATGGATTTTCATCAACGATCTTTTCGTACATCTGGAATAAGTTTCCGTAACGAGCTCTGATCGTATCCTCACCTAAACGTTCAATCGCAGATTTAAAATCGAGATAAACAGCCAAACCTGATCCAACACCGTATCCGGCATCACAACGTTCCTTAGCTGCACGAGAAGCAACGTCACGTGGAACCAGGTTACCAAACGCAGGATAACGACGTTCCAAATAGTAATCACGATCCTCTTCTGCAATCTGTGTAGGTTTCATTTTTCCTGCACGAATAGCTTCTGCATCTTCTTTTTTCTTTGGAACCCAGATACGTCCATCGTTACGCAACGATTCTGACATCAAGGTCAGTTTCGATTGGTTTTCACCATGAACTGGAATACAAGTTGGGTGAATCTGAGCATAACATGGATTAGCAAACATTGCTCCCTTGTGGTATGCTTTAATTGCAGCCGATCCGTTTGATCCCATTGCATTGGTCGACAAGAAGAAGGTATTTCCGTAACCTCCGGTTGCCAATACAACAGCATGTGCAAAGTGACGTTGAATTTCGCCGGTAACCAGGTCACGGGCAATGATTCCACGAGCTTTACCATCAACAATTACGATGTCAACCAATTCGGTACGGGTATGCATCTGAACGGTTCCAAGGTTTACCTGACGCATCAAAGCCTGGTAAGCTCCCAACAATAACTGCTGTCCAGTTTGTCCTTTTGCGTAGAATGTACGGCTAACCTGAGCTCCACCGAACGACCGGTTATCAAGCAAACCACCGTATTCACGTGCAAATGGCACACCCTGAGCCACACACTGGTCGATGATACTGTTGCTCACTTCAGCCAAACGGAAAACGTTGGCTTCGCGGGCACGGTAATCACCACCTTTAATCGTATCATAAAACAAACGGAAAACAGAGTCACCGTCGTTTGGATAATTTTTTGCAGCATTAATACCACCCTGTGCAGCAATAGAGTGTGCACGACGTGGAGAATCCTGAATGGTGAAGTTTTTTACATTAAAACCCATTTCACCAAGTGAAGCAGCAGCCGAAGCTCCGGCTAAACCGGTACCAACAATGATTACATCTAGTTTACGTTTATTGGATGGGTTCACCAATTTCTGGTGATCTTTATAATTGGTCCATTTTTGAGCCAGAGGCCCTTCTGGAATCTTTGCATTCAATTTACTCATGTTTCAGTTATTTAGAGAATTAGAAAAACAGGTATTGTGCCACGGCAATAACAGCAAAACCACCACCCAAGATAATGGCAACAATAGTACTGATTACTTTCAAACGAGGCATCCAGGTCGTATTATTCCATCCAATAGTTTGGAAACCTGACCAGAAACCATGAGAGAGATGGAAAGCAAGGGCAACAGAACCAATTACATACAAAATTACAATTGGCAGAACTTTAAAGGTTGAGTTCACAAGCGAATAGGCATCTTCACCTTTGGCCATATTTCCAAGAAATGGAAATTCAACTTCTCCGGCTTGCCAAGCAATAAATCCTTTCATTTTCATGTAGAAATTGATAATGTGTATTGCAAGAAACGATACAATAACAATACCTAGCACCAACATATTCTGCGATGCAAATTCAACACCTGAAGTTTTCTTACCTGAAGCATAGGTCTGTGAACCACGGGCTTTCATGTTCTGAAATGTCAGAATCAACGAATAAATAATATGTACGATAAATCCCAAAGCCAAAATTGGCTCAATGATTTTAATCAATGGGTTAGTTCCCATGAAATGTACCCCTGCATTAAACATCTGACCCTTTTCAAATCCGAACACGCCATCAAGCAGTAGGAAAGAATTCAGGAATAAATGCACAAAAAGGAACAAAATCAGAAACAAACCTGTAACGCTCATCAGGAGCTTTCGTCCAATAGAGGCAGTCAGTAAATTGCTCATAGAATAACAGATTTTTATTTTAATAATAGATTCATTTTATTTTGCACGACAAAAGTAGATTTAACCGGCTTCACATACAATAAAATGAGATATAAAATAACTAATTTATAATGTTTCTAAGCAGAAATTGCCATTTTTGAACACTTCCAATTTGTTCAAATCAGTTTTTACCGGCAAGTTCTATAAATCCGCATTCGAAAAATATATTTACTCACTTTTGCATAAACAGCATATTTGCCTATTTTTGCAGCTCTTTGAAAAAAGATAGCTGGTTCCATAGTTCAACGGATAGAATAGCAGTTTCCTAAACTGTAGATCCGGGTTCGATTCCCGGTGGGACTACCAAAAAAGCTCTTAACTATTTGATAGTTAAGAGCTTTTTACTTGTAAAGGAGATAATAAAAGAGATAATAATGTTATTTTCGTGTCACTTTTTAGTGAAAAGTACAGCTATAACTATAACAATCACCAAAACGACAACAAAGCCAATCATAACAAGCTTTTCAGTTTCCTTTGATTTTGA
>Ga0302286_10000604_pt1 | contig 29202 bp, 20 predicted proteins | sample III_Fen_E2_3_FD_198765 | JGI IMG/M metagenome (GOLD analysis project Ga0302286, IMG submission 198765) | Peat permafrost microbial communities from Stordalen Mire near Abisko, Sweden - III_Fen_E2_3 | ecosystem: Environmental > Terrestrial > Soil > Wetlands > Permafrost | place: Sweden: Abisko...
TTGACATCACCTTTCTGAATCAATTCGTGAATATTGTTTCGTTTCAGAAATTTGAGCTCCTCCTTTGTAATATGTTTTGCAGTAAGTATCAATACCGGAATATAAGCAGTTGGTTCTGCTTCACGAAGGGTTTTAAGTACTTCAAACCCATCAATGCCAGGCATCATCAAATCCAAAATCATAGCATCAGGAATCGTTTTTGCAATGATCTCAAGCGCTTGGCCACCATCGTGCGCCACCAGCAAATGGTACCCTCTCTCTTCGAGAATATCCTTCATTTGAATAATGGCCGGTTCGCTGTCCTCCACCAACAATATGGTTTTAGCCGCTGAATTGCCGACATGAAGATGGTTTGTATGTTGAGTCTTGTGATTGAATGATATCGTTGCTTCGGTTTCAACCATTCTGTTTCCAACCGTCAATTGTAAAGGAAATTCAAGAATAAACTCCGAACCACTTCCCGGAACACTCTTGACTATGATCGTTCCTCCCAACATGTTCGCATATTTTTTGGCAATAGCCAATCCCAGCCCGGTTCCGCCAAATCTGCGCGATGTACTGCCATCGGCCTGACGAAATTCATCAAAAATATGTGGGAGTTGGTTTTCGGCGATCCCAATTCCCGTGTCGGTAACGCTAATTGAAACCTTTTCACCGATTTGCTGAGCCGAAATTTCCACTTTTCCTTTATCCGTGAACTTTACGGCATTGCCAATCAGGTTCTGTAAAATATGACGACATTTATTTACATCGTTTGAAATGAATAATCCGGAACCATCTGTTTTATGGAGTAATTCAATATTTTTCTGTTTTGCCTGAGGATAAACCATGCTCACCACATCATCTATCAGGTTGTTTGCATTAAACTTCGTAATTTCGATTTCCTCGCGTCCCGACTCAATCCGCGAAATGTCCAGAATATCATTGATTAGCGACAGCAGATGTCTTCCGTTTCGCTCAATCACTTCGAGATAACTGTATTCCTCTTCAGGGATCTTTTTATCGAGCCGTCGGTTCAATACACCTGAAAGTGCAATCACCGAATTGAGTGGTGTGCGAAGTTCGTGACTCATATTCGACAAAAAGTTAGTTTTTAGCTGGCTTGCCTCCTGCAATAGCTTTTTTTGCATTTCAAGCTCAGCGTTTTGCTCCGCCAGTTCAGCCGATTGTGAAGTAAGTTCCGTTTTCTGGGCTTCCAGTTCGCGATTGGCATGGGTAAGATTTTCGGATCGTTGCGTCAAATCCTCATTCAGCCGGTTAAGTTCCTTTTCAATAAATTTTTGCTCGGTGATATCGCGTGCGGCTGCAAACACTCCGACCACTTCTCCGGCTTCATCACGATAAACAGAGGCGTTATATAAAACCGGCGTTATCCGGCCGCTGATATGTCGAATAGCCAGTTCGTAGTCGTGTACAATCCCATCTTTGAAAACCAGTCGATAACCCGCCATAGCCAATTCAGGATCTGTAAAATATTTGGCAAAGTCAGTTCCGATCAGCTTTTCACGCGGGAGACCGGTTACTGCCTCTGTTGCGTTATTTACATCAGTGATCCGTCCATCCTGTCCGATCGTTACCAACGGATCAATACTTGCTTCAATCAGGCCGCGATTGTACTTGCCTGCCGTCTCAATTTCTTTCTTCTGATTTTCAATTTTTTCCAAAAATTCTCTCATCTTATGGTAGGCCAATATCCCTTCCACGCGGGCATTTAAGGTATCGTAAATCCTGTCAATCAATTGAATGGATTGTTTGCGGTATTTATGGATACTTGCCAGTGAAATAATGGCAACGACTTCATTATTGGTTAAAATGGGGATGGTAATGATTTCGTGCGGAATATACTTCCCGCCTACGGTATAAAATACAAATCGGGTATCTTCAGATATGTTTTTAATAAGCTGAACTTTGCGTGAAACAAGAACAGCACCAAATTCACCTTCAAAACTATCAGCTGCAAATGATTGTCGTGCATTATTATCTACTCCGGAAGATTCGAAATGTCGAAAAGTTTTTTTGTCATCGCTTAACAAGTACACCGCCGCTATTTGCGAGTTGGTATGCGAGGCAAGTGCATTAATTGTTTCCCGAAAGAATTCTTTTGCTTCAAATTTACTTAGCATCAAACTGGCAAGACTAACAACCTTTTGGTCCAAATCCATACTTATTTGAATGTTAGCTGCGAGTGCATTAAAGGAGGCAGATAGAATACCAAACTCATTTTTCGAAATGTATGAACAGCGAGCCTCCCTGTCACCGTTTTGAAACCGATTAGTTGCATTTGTCAGCAGGCCGATTGGATTAAGAATATTTCTCAATACCAAATAATTGATAAGAATGGATAAGAATATTATTACGGCCACTAACAGTATCAATTGATTGTTTAGCGAGTCGTTTAATTCCCTGGAACTGGCATATAATGCATCTGCTTTTTTTGTTGCAAAATCATCAATTTTCTTGATCTTTTCCATCATCTGTTCCCTGTAAATCCCAACAGAGCCAGTTGAAGAAATATTCTTCCTGACCTGTTCAATCTCTCCCAAAAGAATGAGTTTATTGTTTTCTACACGGGCAGTATTCCAGCTAATAAAAGCTTTGTAGGCTTCATCAATATCTGCATGTGGACCTAAATACCGATCCTTCAAAATATTGAATTGCAGAAGCGCATCAGCGGATGCTTGTTCAATTGATTGAATTGCATCTTGCTTTTCCAATTCACTCTTCGTCAGCATCAGATCACGTGTACCAAGACGTATAATCAGGATATCGGATTGAAGCTTGCCAATTGCTTCTCTAACCTGTAATGGGTGGCTGTAAATGATTTCAGTTTGCTGTTGAATCTTGTCAGTTTGCCAATCGGCAACTATGCCCAACACAATAACAAACAGCAACATGACAGCAAAACCAAGCTGGAGTTGAGTGCCGATTTTAAGGTCTTTCAGGTTCATTTCTTATTTTTTTATTGAACTTTTTTTATTGAACGCGGATGACACGAATTTCCAAACGCCGATTTTCACAGATTTTTTCATTATTTTCTCATCCGTTTCCATCCGTGTTTCGAAGAATCTGCATCATCTACTTCTTATCATTTTTATCATCATTAGATGTGTCAAATCTTATTTATCCGCGTCATCTGCGTCCTATCATTTTTATCCGCGTCCTATTTTTGAAATATCGCAGATTGTGGAAATACTTCGCGAAAATTATAACTCAGCAAAATATCTCTTTCTGTTTCGCCTGTAATCAGATAGCCTCCGTCTGCAAGATATTTGCTTGCTTTTTCAACGATTATTTTCTGGAATTCAGGCTTGTAATAAAATAAAAGGTTAGCACAAACGACGAGATCGAAATCGCCAAATATACTTGCCGACGGACAACCCAATTGCTCGTTGACTAAATCGAAGACCGAAAAATCAATATTTGTTTTTAGTTCAGGTTTTATTGCAAAGGAATCATCCCGTTGAGTGAACCATTGCTTAACACGTTTCAGACTTACATTGTCTAAAGAATTGGCTGAATACCGACCTTCAATTGCTTTGTTAACCTGTATCTCATCCTGATCAGTAGCAAAGATGCGGAAATTAATTTTAATATTATCAAGATTTATAAGTTCTTCCAAAAGTATTGCGAGACTATAAGTTTCCTGTCCGGCAGCACAGGCAGCCGACCAAATACGTATCTCCTTCCGTCGGGTTTTTAAGTTGCACGAAGCGATCGATGGCAAGATGAGGCGCTCCAACACCGAAAATGTAAGTGGATTACGAAAGAATTCGGTATAACTGATATTCAGCGAATTTACGAAATTCGAACCTTCCTTACCATCCTGCTCCAGAAATTTGTAATATGCTTTTGGAGTGTCATAATTTGTTGCCTTGATCCTTTTCTGAAGCGATCTGTTCAGAAAGGAATCATCATATTTTGATACATCTATGCCCTGCACCTTTAAGAGAAGGTCGGTAATCACGCTGTTTTTTTCTTTCATAAACAAGTTTTATAGAACGCGGATGACACAGACTTCCAGACACAGATTTTCATGGATTTTTTTACTCTTTTTCTTATCCGTTTTAATCAGTGCTTCGAAGAATCAGCGTTATCTGCGTCCTATTTTTATCCATTTCATCTTCGTCTTATATTTTATCGTCAAATGATGCATATCGCACATCACAATCATTCCACTATGATATATTTCTCTTCCAGACCCGATTTTACAAGAAGTTCATTCACCTCCTTTTTCAATTCAATCATTCTGATTTCTCGTCCGACAACAAGGTGATGAAAATTTGACATTTCATCAATTTTTTCCTGTAATGCAATCTCCATCCGCTTATGCTCAGTAATATCCACCATTGTCAGAAGACATTTTTCTCTATTTTCGGTTAAGGCACCCGAAAGATAGACATACTTTTGTATCCCATTAATTAATAAAGTTATATCGCAGTTTTCCCTGAATTTGCTTTTAAAAACCTTTTCCAGGAAGAGGTAGAAGATTGGTTTCGTATCTTCCGAAACCGAGAATCCCAAAAGGGTGTTTTTAGCATGAAACCTATTTTTGCCAAGCATTTGTGCTCCGGTAAGGTTTAGCCGGATGATCCGCCCCTCTTCAGAAACTGTAAAGTAGCCGCATGGGGCAAAGTCGTACAGATCAACCGCATCCTTTGCAGCCGATAAAGCATTGACAAGTTCTTCATTCTGCATTTCGAGTTCGACCTGGTGAACTTCCAGTTCATGAATGAGTCGTTGGGTTTCGTCGTCAGATAATGGTAATGAATGATCTAAACTCCTGCTTTGGGGCTGGGCTGGCGGGTTTTTAATCAGCAACTCTTCTGCTTTCTGCCGTAGGATCGCAGCTTCTGATGGGTTGTTTTTTTTCATTTTGGTCGAAGTGTTATATTGAATCAGGCTCAACACCGACGAAATCGGTGATATTGACAGAATTGTAAACAAATTAAGGTGCAAAATAGTTCACAGCTTAACTAGCCTCCGCTGTTAAATATTTCAGCAACCGCTTCGAGGGTTTGCAACCACTCGAAGGGTTGGCTTCCAAAACCCTTCGAGCGGTCTTTTTCAGACCCTCGAAGCGGTTGAACTTCATAACAATCGCTTCTAATTACTGCTTCATTAACCAAATAACAGCTTCTAATTACTGATTCCCAATATCCTTATCTAATTACTGCTAAATAACCGCTTCGAGGGTTTGCAACCACTCGAAGGGTTGTTTAGCGCTCGAAGGGTTGTTAGTCGTTCAATGGTTCTTTAAATATACTTTGATGTACCTGGATAAAGTTGTCAATATCCACAAAATGCTCAATTACAGAAGATTTATTAATAAATGTGGCAGATTCAGACAAAATCAGATTATAAGATGAAAACTCCCATTGTTGAATGTTTTTTGCAATACCAGCATTAACTGGATTTGAATGAATATAATGCACTAAATCAACAAAGTATTCTTTATCCTCCACAAGTTTACGTTTAAAACCGCTTCTGAATAAACTACCCTGACGTTTATATATTTTATTGTACCACTGCGCATAACCATTAAAAAAATGCGAAAAACGGTAACTGATTGTCTTATTACTCACCGTTTTCGTTCCCGGATTAGTTCTTAGAATTTTGATTAATTCAGATTCTGATTTTATTTGCACAAAAAGATGGAAGTGGTTTGGCATGAAACAGTACGCAAAAGTCTCACAAATCGGTACAATATATTCGACATAGCCATCAAGAAATTTTTGATAATCGTTTCTGTTACTAAAAAAATCATCAAAGCCATTGGGGTGATTGTAAATATGGTAAGAACGCGCTGGTTCTAAAGGAATCTTGTTTTCCATTTCTATTTTAGATTAAGATTCAAACTGCATCAATAATTGCATCTCAACGACCAAATCTAATTATTACTTCCCAATTACCGCTTCGAGGGTTTGCAACCACTCGAAGGGTAAGTTTCCAGAACCCTTCGAGTGGTCTTTTTCAGACCCTCGAAGCGGTTGAACTACCAATACCCTTTCTAAATTACTGCTTCATCATCCCAATTACCGCTTCGAAGGTTTGCAACCACTCGAAGGGTTATTGTTGACCAAAACCCTTCGAGCGGTCTTTTTCAGACCCTCGAAGCGGTTGAACTACCAATACCTTTCTAAATTACTGCTTCATCATCCAAATTACCGCTTCGAAGGTTTGCAACCACTCGAAGGGTAAGTTTCCAGAACCCTTCGAGCGGTCTTTTTCAGACCCTCGAAGCGGTTGAACTACCAATACCTTTCTAAATTACTGCTTCATCATCCCAATTACCGCTTCGAGGGTTTGCAACCACTCGAAGGGTTGGCTTCCAAAACCCTTCGAGTGGTCCTTTTTCAGACCCTCGAAGCGGTTGAACTACCAATACCATTCTAAATTACTGCTTCATTATCCAAATAACAGCTTCTAATTACTGATTCCCAACATCCTTATTTAATTACTGCTAAACAACTGCTTCGCCAGCAACCGCTTCGAGGGTTTGCAACCACTCGAAGGGTTGTTGGTCACCGAAGGGTTGTTAGCCTTTCTTCACATTCCGAAGCGCTTCGTTTGCAGCTTTCAGCTCAATTTCTAACTTTTTGGATATCGTGATATCGTTAAATGTGATCACCAATCCGTCGATGCGGTCGTCGAGTGTGCGATAGGGCATAATTCGGATCTTAAACCATCTTTTGTCGGAGGTTTCAACGGATGTTTCGATAGATACCAGGTCCTTTATCACCTGAAGGGCATCCTTTTCGAGCTCCGGATATCGCAAATCTGTGACCAGATCGGTGAATGGTCGGCCAATATCAACGCTACGGAGTTTAAATATTGTGATAACCTGGTCGGTAAACCGGCGGATGTTCAAATCCTTGTCAAGGAAAAGAGTAGCAATTTCAGTACTGTTGAGCAGGTTTTTCATATCGTCGTTTGCCCGCACAAAATCAGACACTTTGCTTTGAAGTTCAATATTGACTGTTTGCAGCTCTTCGTTCAGACTCTGCATCTCCTCTTTTGAAGTTGTAAGCTCCTCATTAGTTGATTGTAACTCTTCGTTGGTTGATTGAAGTTCTTCGTTGGTCGATTTCAGTTCCTCCTGCGATGTTTGCATCTCTTCGCGGATGCTTTGAATCTCTTCATTACTTCGCTGCAATTCAGCTTCCAATTCCATCTGACGACTGGAAGAAACTTTTTTCCCAGCTTTAGTGGCGATGATATCACGTCCAACGACAGTCGGTACATCGGTAAATACGATCATAATCATTCCACGTATCGAATCGGGACTTTCGATGCGTTGGATTGTTACATCGACAAAATGGACATCCTCATTATTTAAAATTTTAATATTTCTTAAAATCACGGGATTAAAGTTTTGTGTGGCTTTGCGAAAAGCACCGGGTAGTTCATGGTTCAAACCTTCACGGGCCATCACATAAATATTCCAGTTTGCCTTTCCGGCTACAGGTTCAAGGTATTTGCCTGTTCGACCGGTGATATAAATGATATCGCCCTGGTCATTAACGAGTACACTGGCCGGGGCAAAGCGTTGCAGTACAATCTGATCAGCAAGAGCTTGTACGTTTTCAATTACTTTAAGTGGTATTTTTTTTTCTGTTGTCATGGCTTTTGGATGGAAAAAGGAACTGGGGAAATCAATTAGTTCACGCGGCAGGATGGATGGGGAACGTTTGTAAATTTTCAATTTGGCATCAATATCCTGTAACCCTTCATTCCGGCCACCAAGGGTTTCGGCGCTGCCAAGTACTAAAATTCCACCGGGATTAAGACTGTAATGGAATAAGGACAACAATTTTCGTTGTAATTCCGTTTCCATATAAATCAACATATTGCGGCAAGTCAGGATGTCGAGCTTGGTAAATGGCGGATCTTTGATCACATTTTGAGGAGCAAACACCACCATTTCGCGAATAGAAGTATTCACCCTGAAGCTCCCATTTTCGGCCTTAAAAAACAGGCTTAGACGTTCGGGTGATACATCATCGGCTATTTTAAGCGAAAAAATACCTTTGCGGGCTTTGTCAATTGCATCAGTATCAAGGTCGGTGGCGAATACCTGTAATGTCAGCTTCTTGTGATTTTTGATTTTTTCCAATACCTCCTTAAACACAATCGCCAATGAATAAGCTTCTTCCCCGGTGGAGCATCCGGGTACCCATGCGCGCAGCACATAACCATCGGGCAAATCCTTCATCAGATCGGGAAGCACATTCTCTTCGAGCTTTTTCCACACGGCAGTATCCCGAAAAAAACTCGTCACACCAATCAGCAACTCTTTGAAAAGCAATTCGACCTCTTTTGGATTTTCCTGCAAAAATCGGACATAGCTATGTATATTTTCTATCTGGTGGATACCTTTCCGTCTTTCGATGCGGCGAAACAAGGTATTTTTTTTATACAACGAAAAGTCGTGACCCGATTGTTCGCGAAGCAGGATGATAATTTTATCGAGGTGACTTTTATTTCTAACCTCGGTATCCGTATCTGTTTTGATCACCGGAATAAATTCAAGAAAATCAATCAACCTGAATGGTAATTCATTAGCTGGCGCTACGATATCAGCATTTACAGCGGCAATTGCACTTCGGGGCATACTGTCGAATTTGGCAGAGAGTGGATCCTGCACCAACACAATACCTTCGTTAGCTTTTATGGCTTTCAGCCCCAGGCTGCCATCTGAACCCATTCCCGAAAGGATAATACCGATGCTTTTTTCGCGTCGGTCGTCAGCCAGCGAACGGAAGAAAATATCGATGGGTAATCGAAGCCCCCGCGACTCAACCGGATCGAACAGATAGAGCGCGTCGTTCAGCAGCGACATACTTTTGTTGGGCGGGATCACATAAACACAGTTTGGCTTCACTTTCAGTCGGTCGCTTGCCTGCATCACCTTCATTGGGGTAATTCGTTGCAGCAACTCTGGCATTATACCAACATGCGTTGGATCGAGGTTTTGGATCACTACAAATGCCATCCCATTGTCGTTTGGCATATTGCTGAAGAATTGTTCCAATGCTTCGAGTCCGCCGGCCGATGCCCCAATGCCTACGATTGGAAACTGACTGTCATCTTTTGGTTTGGGTGTTTTTTCTTTTGCGGGTTCTGCCGATTTTGGCTTCATGGTACTCATGAAAAATGGTATTGGTAAATAGTCACTGTATCAGAAAGCAATACTCCCGAAAGGTAGAAAAAAATTTCTTTAATAGCCTTGGCAAGTGTAATATTTCAATAACTTTTGCTTCAACAACCGCTTCGAGGGTTTGCAACCACTCGAAGGGTAAGTTTCCAAAACCCTTCGAGCGGTCTTTTTCAGACCCTCGAAGCGGTTAAACTACCATCTAACAACACCATCTAATTATTGCTCCAACAACCGCTTCGAGGGTTTGCAACCACTCGAAGGGTTGTTTCAGACCCTCGAAGCGGTTAAACGACCCTTAATTTTGATCCTTTTCAGGCAGCGTGAAGCGAATGGTGCTTCCATTTCCCTCTTCACTATCAATCTTTAATATTCCACCATTTTTATCAATAAAATCTTTGCAGATGAGCAGTCCAAGACCGGTACTTGATTCGCCATCTGTCCCTTTACGGCTTGTAACAGCATCGAGCCGGAACAGATTGTCGATCATGCTTTTATTCATTCCAATCCCGGTATCCTTAACAGAAATCTCAATAAAGCTCTCGGATAGTGGCTTTGCAGAAATGATTACGTTTCCACCTTTTGTGGTAAATTTCACCGCATTAGTCACTATATTTCGGATGATGACCCCCAACATATTCATATCGGTAAAGACCATTAAATCTTCGGGGATATCAAAGCCAATTGTAATCTCTTTCTTATTAGCCATATCCTGGATTATCATTAAACTTTCCAAAATTTTTGGCTTCAACAAACTATTTGTCGGGATAAACGGAATAGCACCCATTTGCATTCGGGCCCATTCTAAAAGATTTCCAAGAAGACGGAAAAGATTGGTGGCAGAACTTCTCATTACATTGGCAATCTTCTGTATCTCATCCAGTGTCATCCGTGACATCCCTTCTGCCATTATTTCAGTTAATCCCAAAAATCCGTTGAACGGGGCGCGTAAATCGTGGGCAATAATGGAGAAAAATTTATCTTTTTCTTCGTTGATCTTCCGCAAATTTTCTTCACTTCGCCTCAAATCCTCAACAGCTCTGGTCTTTTCATCTTCAAGAAGTCGCTGGTGAGTAACATCGCGGGCGGTTCCCACGACACCTATCACGTTGCCATGTTCATCCCGGATCGGAGCCTTATGAACGTCAAGAAAAAGAAATTTACCCTGAACATTTCCATATTCATCAAATTGCATCGATTTTCCTTCGCCAAGGGTGATGATGTCCGAATCGGCACAGAAATCTCCAAACGTGTGCCATTCAGTATTTCCGGGATGTGCATCCCTCTCGCGCTGTGCAAAGAAAGTATCCGTTTTACCAATTGGCTCATCAACATCTTTTGCTGTCAAAAGTCTGTCGCACATTTTTTTATTGGCAAATATGTATTTGTTATCTTTATCTTTTGCCCACAAAAAGTCATCTGCATTATCGGCCAAAAGACGAAAAAGAGAATATAGATTGCTATATTTTTTTTCACTCATTCGAAGTTCTTCTTCAGCTTTTCTGCGTTCGGTGATGTCCATAGAAATACCGAAAGTGCCTATGATTCTATCATCTTTGTCGTGCATAGGAAGCTTGGTGGTCGAAACCCAAGTGTCGGGATGATCGGGCCATGTTTCCTTTTCTTCAAGATTGATTGGCTTTCCCGTCCGAATTATTTTCTGTTCATCCTCGTATGCCTTTTGTGCATGTTCCTTTGTGAAAAAGTCAAAATCTGTCTTTCCAATTGCCTGTCGGGGGTCATTCAAACCAAATAATTGAGTTTGAGCTTTATTGATCCTGACAAACCGACTTTCTGCATCTTTAAAATAAATATGGGCAGGAACGTTATTCATAAGGGTATGCAAAAGGTACTGTTCGTATTTCAGTGCCTCTTCCGCTTTCTTTGATTTGGTGATATCGTGAACTAAAATATGACGTGCACTCCTCCCATTAAAAATTACGGAGTGCGAGCTGACTTCAACAAACATTAATTCTCCGCTTTTCTTGATATGTCTCCATTCACCCGCTGGATTATAGGCTTTATTAGCAAGCTCCACATCCTTTAAAAGAGCGGGGATGTCTTCAACAGGGCGGATATCCTTCAATGTCATCGATAGAAATTCCTCTTTTGAATAACCATAGTGATTGATTGCAGCATCGTTTACCTCAAGAAAAGCAAGCGTTTCGAGGTCGTAAATCCACATGGGTTGCGGATTATTAGCAAACAAAAAACGATATTTTTCTTCACTTTCACGCAATGCCACTTCAGCCCGTTTTCGCTCAGTGATATCGCGGGCGGCAGCAAAAACACCAATAATTTTCCCTAGCTCATCGCGGTAAACACTTGCATTGTATAATACATCGATCAATTTACCAGACGAATGGCGAATAGTAAGCGGATAATCAATAACATATCCATGTTCAAACACTTTCTGGTAACCAATTCTTGCTTTATCCGGTTCTGTAAAATAGTCAGAAAAGTCGGTATTTACCAGAAAATCACGTGATAACCCCGTAACTTCTTCCGTGGCCGAGTTGACATCAGTAATTTTTCCATTCGCATTGATTGTCACCAATGGATCAAGGCTTGTTTCAATCAGGCTGCGTTCATAGAGATGTGTAACCCGAAGTTTTTCCTCGCTCTCACGTAATGCCACTTCTGCCCGTTTACTCTCGGTAATGTCTCTTAAAATGCAGTGAGCCTGCCTAAATTCCCCATTCAGGTTATAACCAATTTCTCCTTCGAAAGCGATTTGCAGTTTACTACCATTTTTATGAACCATTTCAAATTCGCATTGAATATGTCCCTTAGCTTTGAAAATTGGAAATTGCTTGCGAAAGCTATCCTGACAATCATAAGCGAGTAAGTCGCAAAAACTTTTACCAATTACTTCTTCACGGTTGTAACCAAGCATTTCTAACCACTTATAATTTACTTCAACAAAATTGCCGTCAATGTCAAGCGACTGATAGCCAAGTGGTATTTTATTAAATAAAAGTTGAAATCGCTCATTACTTTCCTGAAGAGCCATTTCGGCTAATTTGCGTTCGGTAATGTTAACGGCATAATGTAGAAAAACATCATTACTAACCTTAACACAATATGTATTCCAAATCTGCCCAAAAGCATGAACTTCAGGTATATTCTGTTCGGCGCCGTCGGTAAAGCACTGATCTCCTAAACAAAATGAACATCTAATATTGAATTCTGTTGGAACAAGATCAGGGTGTTTTTCCAAAATTACACGGTCATTTTCCGATATAAAATTAGTTTTCATAAATCCCCGCCAACAATGACCTCCAACCTCAACACCTAGATCAGCTGCAATTTTATTGGCTGCCAATACAACCCTGTCTTTTCGCCTGATATACATCGCAGGGTGTGGGAGTGAGGATAAAAGTATCTGGTTTAGCTCCGTTAACGCCTTCACCTGGGAAATGTCAACCACTGTCAACAGGCATTTTGTATTATTTTCAATGGCGATGCCTGTAACGTGGACATAAACAGGCAAGTATCCATTAACCAACAGAGTTAATTCGCAGGTTTCCTTCTCGTTGCTATTGAATACTCTGCCAAGAAAGTGATTAAATGCTGGCCGGGTTTCGATTGAAACAAAATAGGCAAACGGACTGCCTTTTAATCGGGACCGCTCAGTGGAAAGCATTTGGGCTCCGCTAAGGTTAAGTTCAGTAATTTTACCGTCGCGTGAAAGCGTAATAAACCCAGCCGGTGCAAAATCGAAAAGCTCGGCATACTTTTCGGTAGCCAATTCTGCCTCCCGAGCTTTTGAGATGACAAGTTCTTCGTTCTGTAATTCCAACTCTATCTGATACACTTCAAGCTCATGTACAAGCTTAATAGCCTCTATCTCTGATAGGTGTGATGGTTTCGTTGGCTTGTTTCGTCCCAGCATTTCTTCTGCCTTTTGGCGCAGGATTGAACTGGGTTCGTCTTTGGTATTGCTTTTCATGCGTTAAGAATTTGTCTTTTCAAGGTCGCATTGAATTAACTCCATTGCATTCCGTTGATCTTCGATTCATCCCGATGAATTGGGACTCATTTCAATTGAAGGTTAATTAATTGCACTAGTATTGCTGCATTCATTTCTGCAATGTTTGAAAATATTTTTTAAATGCTTCCAAATAAAAAACATTTCAGCATGTCGCTATTTACTGGTGACTGAGTAAACAAACTGAGAGAAAATAAGTTCTGTCAATGCGACAGAAAAATGAAGCTTTAGCCCGGAAAATTACTTAAAAATCAATTAATTTGATACAAATACAATTACTATTTTGAATTTGTTTAAATATAATCCAAAACATACCCTCAACCCCCAATTTTGGGAAACTGCATGAATTGAAACGAATGGCGATTTAGCTAAATCCGCCGTTAATATACTCTTGAGTGAGTTTGTTTTTGGGATGGTTAAAAACCTGATCGGCAGTACCAAATTCGATCAGTTCGCCCATATACATAAATGCCACGTAATCGGCGATACGCTTTGCCTGACGTAAAGTATGTGTGACCAAAACAACAGTGTATTTATCTTTGATCGTAACGAATAGTTCTTCAATCGTTTTTGAGGAGATTGGATCGAGCGCTGAGGTGGCTTCATCTCCCAAAATGATCTCCGGCTCAACCGCTAAACCCCGTGCAAGACAAAGCCTTTGTTGCTGTCCGATCGATAGCTTTGAAGCGGGTGACTTCAATCGATCTTTGACCTCGTCCCACAAACCGACAGCCATCAGCTGATGACGCGCAATCTCATATAACTTCCGCCGGCCCCGAATCCCATGGATGCGGGGGCCGTAAGCCACATTGTCGATAATCGACATCGGAAGTGAGCAGGGGCGCTGAGCTAATAATCCCATTTTCTTGCGGATATGGGTTACTTCAGTGCCTTTCGCATAAATATCCTCGCCATCAACAAATAGTTTTCCTGAAATCTTTATATCAACGGAATCGTCATGTAGCCGGTTAAAAGTACGTAGCAAGGTGGTTTTTCCGCAGCCGGATGGTCCAATGATGCAGGTAATGCTCTTATCCGGAATTATAAGGTTGATGTCTTTAAGAATATGATGATCCTGAATGTAAAGGTTCAGATTCCTGACAACGATATGGGATTTATGGCTATGTGAGATATTCATCACTTTCGGCTTTTGTTGATCTGTAATTGAAGGGGATATAATTAGTTCCATGTAATTAAATTTTATTTTTTGAAAACCTGCGACTAAAATACCGCGCTGAAAAGCTCAATGCCAGGATGATAATCGTCAATACGAGTGCGGCCGAATAAGCCCTGTTTTGCACCTCCTCAACCGGACTGCTTAACTGAAAAAAGATCGCCAATGGCAATGTGGCAGTTGGTTGCGTCAGCGAAGTCGGTATGCTGTCGGTATATCCAGCAGTAAAAAGAACCGTTGCAGCATCGCCAATACCACGTCCTACTGAAAGGAGAACTGCTGTTGAGATTCCAGGCAATAGTTGCCTTATAATCACTTTTATGGTCTCGTAGTTGGTGGCTCCGAGCGATTTTGTGGCTTCAACCAGTTCGATCGGAATTAAGATCGCAACTTCATCAATCGAGCGAATCATTACCGGGATAATCAACAAACTGACAGCAATAATACCTCCTAACAAAGAGGCTTGTAATCCAAGGTAAATCATCACCGTAAATCCGAAGGCACCGTAAACGATCGACGGAATTCCAAATAACACATCAAAAGTCAGCCGGGCGAAAGCGGCAAAACGGCTCTTCCGCCGAAGTGTAAAATTCAGGTACATCACAACAGGAACGCTGATCATCAGACTGATTACCACCGAGAAAAAAATCAGGTAAAGCGATCCCATGATGGCATTCAGTATACCACCTTCCTTTCCCAGGTAGAATCCGCCACTTGGTATTTGCGAAATCATTTTCCACGAAAGAGAGGGAAGTCCCCGACTCATTATGACATAAAGAATATATAACAATACACTTAATATCAGCATTGTAGAACCGATCATCAGGCATTTGAATATCTTCTCCTCTAATTTCTTCATCCGTGAATATATTGTTTTTTAATCCCGCACGTGCGGGAGATGGAACTCGCAGGTGAGTATTTCGACCTTATATATTTTCCAAGTACCTGCTCTTTTCATAACTGATATCTTTTATCGATCTGAATCAGTACCAGACGCGAAATCACATTAAAAACCACGATGATAAAGAACAGCAAAAATGCAGCAAACATCAGCGCTGATTCGTATTTCGGGACTGACATCATTTCGCCATAATTGTTGGCAATTAATGCCGGAATCGGGTAGCAGGCATCGAAAATTGATTTGGGAAGATCGGTGAAATTACCGCAGACCATCAGAACGGCAATCGTTTCGCCAAAAGCACGTGAGATGGCAAGAACAGTAGCTGCCACAATTCCCGGAATCGATTTCCGGATCACCACCTTTTTGACGGTTTGCCATTTTGTGGCTCCCAACGACATCGATGCCTCGCGCATTTCTTTGGGTACGGCCGAAAATACCTCCATCAAAATACTAATAATTAATGGGATAATCATAATTGCAAGGACTATTCCGGCGGCCAAAACGCTGTAACCGGTTGAGAATCCAACAAAATGAGGAGCCAACTTTTCGGAAATAAAAGGGACAATGGTTAAAGTTCCCCAAACGCCATAAATCACGGGTGGTATTCCCGCCAATAAATCGACGACTGAGCTAAATGCGCGAAGTATTTTAGGCGATGCATATTCAATGATATAGATAGATGTCAGTAACGACAAAGGCAAAGCTATAATAATAGCAATGCCTGTGACGTATAATGTGCTGATAATGTATGATGCAAAACCAAAATCACCTTTGAACGGCCGCCAGTTACTCGTAGTTAACAGCGTCCAAAGGCCTTTTTCCTGCATGATTGGCAGCGACTTTACGAACAATCCGCCGCCAATCAAAAAAAGAAAAAAGATCGCCATTACTGTTGCCAGCAACATATAACGGCGGGCAATTCTATCTTTAAACAACCTCGATTTTAACATTCTACTTTAAATTGTTGAGCCCTTTATCAATAATATCTTTCGATAAATTAATATATCCGGTTTCATTCACATACTTCTGTCCATCGGCCAGCACCCATTTTAAAAATGCGTTGACCAATTTATTTTTGGGTTTGCCATTGGTCACAAAATAAAGGTCGCGCGCCGGAGGTGAAGGATATTTTCCTTTAGCGATGGCATCGATCAAATCGTTCATCGAATCGTAAAAATTCTCTTCCGGATCGATCCTCCCGTTCTTATTCAAATCAATTGGCACAACCCTGATTCCTGGAATCTGTTTTTTGGTATTAAAGTCATAAGCATAGCCAATATTATTAAATCCGATCCCTATCGGATCTTTTTTAACGGCCAACGCCAAACCTGGATCACCAAAAACACCACTACCGAGAAGATCTTCCTGTTTTTTTCCAAAATATTTTGCCCAAACTTCTGCGGCACCGCAAGCGTCGGATCGGGTATAAATATGAATCGGAGCATTCGATTTTGAATTAAATGCCTGTCCCCAGGTTTTGTATTTGCCGGTAATCCAAATATTATTCGCAGCATCTGGTTTCAAACCAACAGCCAGAACCTCGTTTAATGATGGATTCGAAGCGCTCATCACTGCAACGACGGCATCTTTTGTAACAGCAAATCCGAATGCCCCTTTTTTCACCTCTTCAGGATAAATTTCACGCGAAACCATGCCAATATCGACCATGTTATTCAAAACATCGGTCATTCCCTTTCCGGCACCACCCGCCGAAATATCAATTTTAACGGCAGGATTCGCTTTTTTGAACTCCTCGGCCCATTTTACAGCCATCGGGTAAAGTGCAAAAGCACCTGAAAAGGAGAGCCTCCCTTCGAGCTTTTCCTGACCAAAGGTCTGGTTTGAAATTAGAATATTGAATATTAAAAAACTTAATACCAATACGGATATTTTATTTTTCATGATGACTTATATGAATTTGATTCTTTAAAAACTAATCTGATATTGAATAGTGGCAAAGTTATTCTTTAATTCAGGTCCCTCTTCTCTTTTTATTGTAAAACCTGCAGCAATTCTTGACCAATTATTGAATTGGTAACTTCCTCCGATCAAATAATTTGTTATAACATTCTTTGAAACCGAAGTATTCGGATCATACGCATCAACCTTCAAGACTAATTGCAATCTTGACGGAATTAAATAATATCCGGTTTCAGCGTACCAGCCGTTACGAATGATTAATCCATCTTTTCCTTCAATAAATTCACCACGGACAAAAAATCGATTGAAAGTGTAATTCAGCTCAAATCCGAAACGATTTCGACAATGATTTGCAGCGGTTGGTGTCCCATAGTACCCGGTTCCGGAATAGAATGAACCTCCAAAATCCAAACCTTTAACCGGGTGAGCGATTAAACGTCCGGCAACATCCTTATTGTCATTTTTATCGGTCCCATTAATTCCTGTACCATTGAACATTCCTATCTTATAATCGAACAAATACCGGCTTTTGATCTTGAGAAAACTACCTCCTATCTGTAGCCCAATATCACGACCATTTTGGTTTCCAATTACGTCTGTTCCTCTGCCAACCAGTGCCTCAACCACCTGCGAACGGTCGACCCATTCCATTTTATTATCAGAAATCAAATTTTCATAAGAAAAAGGAACCTTCGCCTGACCAATTGTGAAATTCAAATAATCACTTATCTTAACGTCAGCATAAGCATCGATCAATTTAGGTGTTCCGACAAAATCAGACTGAAAAAAATAGGAAAAGTATGGACTAACATCACCACGAACATCCAATCGCACCCTTCGTAAATCAAAACCATCAATTTGTCCGTGAGTTTGCTGAAATTGATATCGAACCTGCGTGAATCCCGACAATTGCATCAGCCTGCTGGATGAAACAGAGAAAGATTTTTTATTAGCATCGACATTCTGCTGTTTAATTGCGGCCTCCGCGCGAACAGAATCTGCCTGCTCCTGAGTGATTGTTTTATTCTTTATTAATAGTTCCAGCACGTCGTTTGTCGTTTGCGCAAAATTTGCGAGCGAAACAAAACCTAAAATAAATACAAGTATTAGCTTTTTCATAGATTAAAACTCCTTTTTTATTATTTCCAATAATTTTCATTCAAAATAACCTACAATATCTACCAATTTAGTGTACATTTGCATTGGATAATTCAATTTTGAACATTAAATATTTCATGTCCAGATCTATAAAAAACAATGATTGATCATTTCATCATTTAATTTAATCCGGTACAAACGTCCGACAAAAAATTCTGCAATGACATAACCAGGATGAGGTATTTTATATACCTGTAATAAGGTATGCTTCTAATTCAGACAATAAAAAATGTCTCACGAAAACCCAGCACGAATTTGATGTTAATTATTGAATTTTAAAAATTAAATAACACATAATGAACTATATAAAAAGACGTTATGATTGACCAAAATACTCCGTTATTCGATTGTAATACCTGTATATTCCGGTTACTAACCTGCCAATATGTTTCTGAGGTTGAATTTGAACCCATCCGTGAAGCCTCGATTCAGTTACATTTCAAGAAAGGGGAAACCATATTCAAACAAGGAACCAAGTCAACTCATCTTGTATTCCTGCACAAAGGGATTGTTAAATTTATAGATGAAGTTGATTCCGGAAAGGATTTTATTCTGGCAATTGTAAAAGGACCGAAATTACTGGGTGCTGCCAATTTGTTCTTTAAGGATACTAATGTATTGTCGCTTGTTGCAATCGAAGAATGTGATATATGTCTGATCGATCAAAAACTATTGCTCAATGCGGCAGTTAAACATGGTGAACTATTATTAGCCATGTGCGAAAGGTCGATTGAAATGTTCCAGTCATCGATCTTTAATTTTATCAGTCTGGCGCACAAACAGGTGCATGGACGAATTGCCGATATTCTGATCTATTTATGGGAACACGTTTATAAGGAAAGCGAATATGAATTTATTCTTTCGCGCAAAGAAATCGCCGAATTTGCTGCCTGTTCGCATGAAAATGCCATTACAACGCTTTCGAAGTTTAACAAGGAAGGGTTGATTACATTGAAAGGTAAAAAAATCATAATCAATGATTTAGAAAAGCTTTACGCAATCAGTAAAATAGGATAAAAATTACAATATGCTACTTTCAAAAAAAACCAGATATGCCATGATCGCCATGATCAAACTTGCCAAAGAATATGGCAACGGCCCCATCTTGATTGGTGACATTGCCAAAAGTGAAAATATCCCGCAACGGTTCCTCGAAAACATTTTGCTTGAACTAAAAAACCTGGGTTTTCTGGGAAGTAAACTGGGGAAATCGGGGGGCTATTTTTTATTGAAGAATCCTGTTGAAGTTACACTTTCAGACATTATCCGCCATTTTGAAGGGACAATTGCCATGCTCTCGTGTGTTTCGGAAAAGTCGTACCAACCCTGCGAATTTTGTAAAGATGAAGCGTTGTGTAAAATCAGAACCACTTTTAAAGCGGTCAGGGATAGCACTTTTAGCATCCTTAGCAAAACAACGCTAAAAGATTTGTGTTCCTAAAAATTGATTACATTCCGAAAAGTCAAGAATCAAAAAGTATTCAATGATCTAATCGGTTAATCAACGCCTTCTCATCATCGCGAACCCATTCGGGTTGAATATTGAAATGATGGATATTGTGCAAATGGAGTATTTCCTCAACCTTTCCAAGAATCCGTTCGAAATGCGAAATGGCAAAGTCTTCTTCAAGATCGAGATGGGCTTCGAACATTGTCTCATGATCATCGAGTTTCCAGACATGCACATGATGAATATTTTTAACCCCTTCGACAAGGGCAATCTCAGTGGCTATCTCTTCTATATTGATCTGATTTGGTGTAAATTGCATAAATATCCTTACCGACTCATAAAAAATTTCCCAACTGCTATAAATTAAGTAGACTGAAATTGCAATCGTCAATACGCCATCAACCCAGTACCAGTCGAGGAAACTGATCGCAAAGCCACTGATAAAAACGGCTATTGAAGTGAGCATATCTGTAAACAGATGCAGGTAAACAGAACGTATATTGATATCCTCTTTTGCCCCTTTCTTTACAAACAAAGCGCTAACTCCGTTAAAAAGGATACCAAGCGCCGCAAGATAGATAACAATCTGGCCTTCGATCGGTCGTGGATTCAATAACCGCTCAATCGCCTGTTGAACGAGTATGGTTGCCACTATCATCAAAGTTGCAGCATTGATAAAAGCTGCAAATATTCCGGCCCGCTTATAGCCAAAGGTCTGTTTCAATGTTCTTTCGCGCCCCGAAAGCTTTACTGCTATATAACTAAATATCAGTGCTAAAACATCACTGAAATTATGAGCGGCATCCGAAAGTAAAGCCATACTTCCCGACACAAAGCCTCCGATAATCTGGGCAACCGTAATTCCCACATTGAGAACGATCGGAAAAACCAGGTTCTTTCCGGCAACGATTGGATGGTGGTGGTGTTGATGATGTTCTTTACTCATAAGATTCGACAGGTAATTACATTACTAATACCCCAATATAACTTTCTCCGAGTCAATCTGATCAAAATATCGGAGGATGAATTTAGCCCATTCTCCAACTTATTTCGAAGTATTTCAATTTATTTCAACTCTTATATCTCAATAAATCGTCTTGTTCCTACATTTCCCAACAAATATAGAATATTTTGGTTCGACTCAATAAATTTGAAATAAAAGCCGTTCTGAAACAAATATCTTTGCATCCGTAAAAAGGAAGTTATGTCGGTAAAAACTATTCGCAATATTATTTTCGATCTCGGCGGAGTGATCCTCAATATTAATCCTCTATTAACGGTGGAGGCGTTCCACAAACTGGGATGGAACGATTTTTACAAAGGTGACAATCAATCGCTGAATAAAGAGCTTTTTTTTAATCTCGAGAAAGGCAACTCGTCACCCGAAGCTTTTCGCAACATGGTCAGGCAAATGATTGATAAGCAAATGACTGATGACGAGATTGATCTGGCGTGGACCGCTATGATCCTCGATATTCCGGCTGACAGGGTCAAATACCTTGAAGAACTGAAAAAAAATTACCGTTTATATTTATTGAGTAACACAAACGAAATTCACCGTATTAAATTTCACCGGAGTTTCAGAGAGGATTTCGGCTATTCGTTTTACGATTTATTTGAACATAGTTTCTATTCGCATAAGATGGGGATGCGAAAACCCAATCCGCAGATTTACCTTCAGGCATTAAAAGAGGCCGATCTTAATCCCGAGGAAACCCTTTTTATTGACGACATAGAAGAAAACATTGAAGCAGCGAAGACGACAGGAATGAATGTGTTGCACATCGAGCCAGGAACTTTGCTGGAAAAATTACCGGAATATCTCGAAGAAAATCAATAGTAAATGTTTTAGTAAGTTTAATTCAAAATAAACAAAGAATGAATCCGATAAAAGAAGTTTGTGTCGAATCCATTCAGGCAGCAGTTTTAGCGGCCAATGCTGGCGCTACCCGTATTGAACTTTGCGGAGATTTGTCGTGTGGCGGCACGACCCCATCGTATGAAACAATCAAAAGAACCATCGAAAAATTACAAATCCCTGTAATGGTGATGATCCGTCCACGCGGAGGTGACTTTTGTTACACAAATGATGAGTTTGAGATGATGCGCGAAGATATCCGGATATGTCGCGAGCTCGGGGCATCAGGTGTGGTCTTTGGGTTGCTGAATCGCGACAATACCATTGACATTAAAAGGACTTCCGATCTGGTAAATCTAGCGCATCCATTGAAGGTAACCTTCCACAAAGCCATTGATTCAACAAAAGATATACCCTTGTCTGTCGAACAGCTAAAAACAATTGGTGTTGACCGGATTCTTTCATCGGGTGGGCAAACGACGGCCATCGAAGGGTTTGAAATGCTTCGTAAAATGATTGAAATTGCGGGTGATCAGTTGAAAATTATTGTGGCAGGGAAAGTAACATGGGAGAATTTTGACGAAGTTGCACGACTTGTTCCTGCTAAAGAGTACCACGGAAGAAAATTGGTAAAATTCTGAATGCTATTATGTCCCAAGACCACTTGAAGGGTTTGCAACCACTTCAAGGGTCTCTATCAATCTAAAGACACAAACCACTTGAAGGGTTTGCAACCTCTTCAAGGGTCACCATCGATTTTAAAGCCACAAACCACTTGAAGGGTTTGCAACCACTTCAAGGGTCTTCATCAATTTTAATGCTCTCTTTCAGGGCAAGCGTTCGTAAAGCAGGCGACTTCAGGGCGGCAAAAGAAACGATCATCAATGTCATGACACCGCCAAAGACAACCGAAGGGATCAATCCCATAAAACGGGCAGCGACCCCCGATTCAAATGCGCCCAGTTCGTTCGACGACCCAATGAAGATGCTGTTTACTGCCGCTACTCTTCCTTTCATCTCATCTGCCGTGTAGAGCTGCAGGATACTTGCCCGAATAATCACACTGACATTGTCGAAAACGCCACTCAGAAAAAGGCAAAACGCTGAAAGTAGAAAACTCTTCGAAAAGGCAAAGACAATCATGCAAAGCCCGAATCCAAAAACGCTGTAAAGCAATTGTGGCCCCGAACGCGAAACCGGCGGCCTAAATGTGAGAATCGCCGACATTAATATTGCACCGATGGCCGGACAAGCCCTGAGAAATCCAAGTCCTTCGGGACCCACATTCAAAATATCGGATGCGAAAACCGGTAGCATGGCTACTGCCCCTCCAAAAAGGACTGCGAACATATCGAGAGTAAAGGCACTTAATAGCACCTTGTTGCGAAACACATAAAAGATACCCTCTTTAATCCGGATAAAAATTCCTTCAGCAGCTCCGGCAACAATTGCCACTTTTCCCGGACTTTTAATAAACAACAACAAAATCGAACAAAGAAGGTAAAAAATAAAGACGAGCGAATAAGCCGGAATAATTCCGAAGAAGCCATAAACCAATCCACCTATTGCCGGTCCGGTAACGGCAGCCACATGCCAGACAGTGCTGCTCCAGGTTGCTGCGCCTGTGAGTAAATCGCGGCGAACAAGCTGACCAAGTAAAGCTGTATTTGCCGGCATTAAAATTCCGCGCACCAGACCACTGATAAATATCGTTACAAAAATGGGGGCTACTCCCCATAATTGCTGCATATTTAGCGATGGCACGCTGTAAAAGGTCAACAGCAATGATCCAAAAAGCAAGAGAAATGTTGTATAAAAAATGATTTTCTTTCGATCCCAGATGTCGACAAAATGCCCGGCAAACAGGGCAATACTCACCTGTGGAATGACCTCAGTTAACCCAATCATTCCTAACGAAAGCACATCCCTGGTGATGTTGTACAACTGCCAGCCAACAATGACCGACTGCATTAAAGTGGCAGATGTCAATAAAAACCGGTAAATCAGAAAAAGTCTGAAATTACGGTTATGGACTACTTCAAAAGCCTCTCCGGATAAAAATTTCTTCATATATATTAATAACTCCCAAATTAATGGATAAGTTCTGAATTTTTCTTTTAAATTTTACCTTTGCTCATTAAAGTTAAGAAATCGTTCATATTGAAATTGTCAGCCTGATTGAGAACCTCGTTAATTAATAGATTCTTTGCCACGATACTTGTATTAGTAGCGAGCGAAATTGTCTTTGCTTCAATTGCCGAAGCAAATAGTACCACATGCGCCCGCAATTTAAATCATTCAGCCAATAACACAATCCTTTCGGCATTTGACGATTTCAGATTAAAGGATAGTGTAAGATCTGTTGATCAGGCGAATAACAATTACATCAGGAATCGAAGTGTAAAATTAGAGTCAAAGAACATTGGTCTTGACACCATCCCAAAAATGACTAACAGCAAGGTGGATCCGCAGGAAAAATACTCGTTATCGACATTGAAAAGCAAAGGCGAGAATAATTTTATTACCAGAAATTTATTTTCTCTGATCATTAAAGATAATCAGCCAAACAAAGAACAGATCAACGTGAATAGCGCACTCTATTTTGCCCCCTTTGCCGGGAAAAAAATCGGGAAAATACGTTTTCTGCAACTTGATGTTTTCGGAACTTCTTTGCAGGACACGTTAAAACAGGCAACGGGATGGATCCAAAAAACCGGAAATGCTATTCATAAAAAAACAACCGAACAAAAACTCCGGATGCAGCTGTTATTCAATTCCGGAGAGAGAGTCGATCCTAAATTAATGGCAGAGAACGAAAAAATCATACGTGACCTACCTTACATTCAGGATGTTGCCATCATACTTTCCAATTCTGAAAAAGAGCCTGAAATGGTGGATGTTTTGGTAATCATTAGAGGAAAATTTGAATACGGAATTAATGGAAATCTGAGTGCTAACTCAACTGAGTTGGAGGTTATCGACCAAAATATGTTTGGAATTGGCGATAGGTTTTCAGCAAGTATTGAATATAATGAAACTGAAAATCCTCAATGGGGAGGTGGTTTTAATTACGAAATCAGTGACCTGGGAGGAAAATTTATCCGTACTGGATTCGGTTATACAAATACCTTCAGACAAACAGGATGGAATGCTTATCTCGATAAAAAATTCATCGCCTCGAAAATAGACTGGGCAGGAGGAATTTCGCTTGAAAGGGTGTTCTCCGATCATTATCTGACCCCATATTCTTACACTAGGTTAGACACAGCAGCATCCTTTCTAAACTCGGATATCTGGTATGGACGACTATTAAAATCGACCTATTCATCATTAGGTAATATAATTTTTTCAGGGAGGTACCTGCATCAAAATTATTACAACAATCCATCACAATACTTAACAAATAGTTTGTTCCGAAATCACGATTTTATTTTAGGTTCTGCAGGAATTAGCAAACGTGATCTGTATAAAGATAATCAAGTCTACGGATATGGCATTACTGAAGATATCCCCTATGGCCGATATGCTGAATTAGTCATGGGATTTGATATATCGGCCAACCAAACCCGCCCATATTTCCAGTTCAGTTATTCTAAAGCTAATATTCTGAAGGGGAATTCATATTTTAAATGGCAGATCGGCATGGGAGGTTTCATTACCAATTCACAAGTGGAGCAGGGAGTTATTCTATTAAGCACCAATTATTTTACTCACTATATTTACCTTAACCGGCATCCATATCGATTCTTTGTAGACATGGAACTTTTGAGTGGAATTAATCGCTTTAAAGAAGAGTACCTGGTAATTAATCGGGGATTTGGTATCCGTGACTATTTCTCACTCGATACGAAGGGTACGAACCGGTTAAAAATTAATATTGAATCGGTCCGGTTCTGGGGAGGAAATAAATCGGGTTTCAGATTTGCAAATTACTTTTTCGCCGATGCCGCTTTCCTTTCAAATAATTTGAAAACAATATTCAGTGACCAATTCTTTGGAGGCATCGGGCTTGGTATTCGGGTTCACAACGAATCGTTGGTATTCAATGTTCTTGAAATCAGGTTGAGCTGGATTCCGATTGCGCCCAGAAATAATATTCCTTTCGTCTTCAGTGCATTTGGTCAACCCAAAGCAAAATTTGATGATTTCCTTGGCGGAAAACCGCAACCGATTCCATATGAATAAATTGAAATATTTAGAAATTCAGGGAAATAGAGGAATATTTCTACACATTTCAATTTATTTCTAAATATTTCAATTTAAATGAGTTATCTGATATTTGCCGAAGTATTGATCATTGGGCCCTTTTTTTAATTATTACTGCCTCTTTGTGGGTACCCTTAAATAATTCGAAGCACCTGTAACTGCATGCCAATGCTCCATTGAAAAGTTCAATCTTTTTAGATGGTTTTAAACCAATACTCTTCAATCCATCATCTGAGCTTGAGATAATCCATGCCTGGAATCCGGCAAACCTGTTTTTCAAAGTATTGCCTATTGACGTGTATAATTCGGCAATCGACTGTGGCTTCATCCTCTCACCGTATGGGGGATTTGTAATGATTATTCCGTTTTCGAACGGAGCCTCAAGGCTGGCGATATCCTGTACTTGCAGTTCGATAACCTTTGTTAAACTGGCATTCTTAACATTAGCCCTTGCAACGGCAATATCTTTCGGAGAAATATCTGAACCAACAATTTTACCTTTAAAATCTTTTTCGTAGTCGCCATTATAAATTTCAGCGAACAACTTTTCGTCAAAATCGGGCCATTTTTCAAAGCCAAACGATTTGCGGTACATACCTGGAGGTATTCCTTTCGCAATCATTGCAGCTTCGATGAGCAAAGTGCCTGAACCGCACATTGGATCGAGGAAGTCTTTTTCGCCATGCCATCCCGTTAAAAGAATCATACCTGCAGCGAGAACCTCATTAATCGGAGCTTCACCTTGTCCAATACGGTAACCGCGTTTGTGAAGCGATTCGCCCGAACTGTCGAGCGACAAAATGCAGTGATTATTCATCAGGTAAACATTGATCCGAATATCCGGATCATCTGAATTGACAGAAGGACGCTTCCCGGTTGCTTCGCGAAACTGATCAGCAATTGCATCTTTCACTCTCAGCGATGCAAACATTGAATTGACAAACATCTCTGACTGCACTGTACTGTCGATCGCAAACGATTTTCCAAGGGCAAGGTATTCAGTCCAGGGAATATTTTTTGCATGGTCGTAGAGCTCATCACGCGTCGTAACTTCAAATTCGGCGATGGGCTTAAGAATCTTTATCGCTGTACGACAATGAAAATTAGCCTTGTACATCATCTCCTGGTCGCCGATAAATGACACGGCACGTCGTTCGACTGAAACCGATTCAGCACCTAATGCCCTGATTTCACTGGCCAAAATATTTTCAAGCCCGGCCAATGTTTTGGCAACTATTTTGAATTTGCTCACAAATACTCTAAATTTCGTAATTGATTATACTCAAATTTACAGGTTGTCAGATCATAAATAACATCCTCAACCGGAAATGGCAAAAGTAGTTTTTTCTGCCGATTAAATAAAAACAACAATTTTTTTACACAAAAAGAGTAAAATATTTTTAATTCACAATTTTTATACTATTTTTGTTACCCCTTAGGTTCTGTCTGATTGTATTATGTATCAATCCATGTGCGGACTTAAAGGCAAAAACTAGTATCCATTAACCTACTTTTCATGGAAAAAATTTTAATTATCGACGACAACAAGATTATTTGTAAGACATTAAAAGACATTCTAAATAAGGTTGGATACAAAATAATTGAAGCAGAAGATGGTGAGACCGGATTACTTCTTGTTCGCACAGAACATCCTGATCTGGTAATTACTGATTTTCAAATGCCTGGAATCGACGGTCTTGAAGTTCTTTCTGAAATTCGTAAATTAAATGTTGCGCTTCCTGTAATATTATTAACCGCCTTTGGCGATGTCGTATTGACAATCAAGTCTATTCAGCTTGGAGCTTTTGACTTCCTCGAAAAACCGGTTGATCCGGTACAGCTCAAATCAACAGTTCAACTGGCACTCAACTCTGTTAAAATCAGCAATAGTCTGAACGAAGTAACGCATCAGGATGTTTCGAGCGAGAGTATGTTGGAAGACAATATTCTTGTTGGAAAATCGCCTCAGATGAAGGAAATTTTCAAAAATATCGGCAGAATTTCGTTGAACAAGGTAAATGTATTGATTCAGGGAGATACCGGTACGGGCAAAGAGCTTATTACAAGATTGATCCATTATTCGGGCATTACCCAGAATCAACCATTGGTCATCGTAAATTGCAGTGCACTGACGGAGACACTCCTTGAAAGTGAGCTTTTCGGACATGTAAAAGGTTCATTTACCGGTTCTGTCCGTGATAAAAAAGGCAAATTTGAATTGGCAGGCGAAGGATCTATTTTCCTTGACGAAATTTCGGAAATATCACTCAATACGCAGGTTAAATTACTGAGGGTTATTCAGGAATTGGAATTCGAACGGGTTGGCGGAGAAGAAGTTATGCCCATGAATGCTCGTATTATAGCCGCTACCAACCGCAATCTTGAGGAGTTAATTAAAGAGGGAAAATTTCGTGAAGATTTATATTACAGGTTAAAAGTTTTTACCATTGATCTTCCGCCTCTCCGCGAACGAAAAGATGATATTCGTGATCTTGTGATCCATTTTTTGAATAAACTGAATAAAAGATTCAACAAAAATGTGGTGAAAATCGGTGACGGAGTCATTGAGATGTTAAAAGCACACGATTGGTATGGAAATGTGCGTGAACTCGAGAATACAATTCTTCAGGCAATTATCATGGCTAAAAGTGATGTACTCGAAAAGGAAAGTATCACACTGAATACCCGTCAAAACAAACCCATTGAAATTAGGCAGGAGATTCCTCAGTACCGTTCGATGGCTGATATGGAGAAATTCCATATCAAACGAATTCTAGATGAAGTTAACTGGAATAAACTGGAAGCTTCACATATTCTGGATATTACACGTCCTACCTTAAATGCCAAAATTGAGAAGTACAATCTTGTAAGGGGTTGATTTCACCAAATTAAATGATTCGTTTTCTGATTGAATTTAGAGGTGAAAACAATCGTTAACGGCTATTTGCAATTGGCTTCTGGTTAAACCCAATTAAGTACATTGAATACCTTTCCTATTTATCTTCAAAAGTAGGATTTTGGGATTTCTTAGGATAATTTTGTATTTATGAAGCACAATCTGCCAGAAGCCAGTCGCTAAAAGCCAGTCGCTAAAAGCCAGAAGCCTGCATTTCTTATTCCTTAAAATACACTCGTTTCACCCTTTGACCGATCGAGGTAAGAATTTCGTACGAGATAGTTCCAAGCGTTGCTGCAACTTCACTTACTGGCAACTCTTCGCCAAAAATGATTGCCCTGTCACCTTCACGAGCAGTAATTCCGGTAATATCAACCATACACATATCCATGCAAATGGTTCCAATGATGGGAGCTTTCGATCCGCCAATCAACACCTTACCAACACCATTACTCAGTCTTCTGTTTAATCCGTCGGCATATCCGATTGGTAAA